>Ga0316189_10000032_pt1 | contig 118676 bp, 175 predicted proteins | sample LowCovwburrow_MG_FD_204930 | JGI IMG/M metagenome (GOLD analysis project Ga0316189, IMG submission 204930) | Coastal sediment microbial communities from Maine, United States - Lowes Cove worm burrow | ecosystem: Environmental > Aquatic > Marine > Coastal > Sediment | place: USA: Maine... | reverse complement strand
CAGAGCGCCTCGTCGCGAATATTCCGTGCTCGTAGGGCTCGCTCGGCGCAGTCGCACGCCACGACCACGCGAAACTGCCACATCTGCTCGTCGCTCCAAGGACTGGTCACGACCGTCCAGGGCTCGGACACGAGCGCAGGAGATAGGATCCGACCAACAGGCAGTCCTCGAGCTTCAGCGGGTGCTTGGCCAGAGCCGGCTGCTCCTTGGCCCGGTAGGCCCAGTAGCGACAGAAGCCGTCGAGACGCCCATCGTTGGCGATTTCGATCAGCGGGCCAACAGCCGACCGCGGGTCGAGCGTCGCAGTGCTAGTGCGCTCCGAGTAGGTGACGTTGCCGCCGAGCTGCCGGAGCAGCATCATGACGGTGAGAGCCCGCTCTTCAGGCAGCTGCGGGCCCGCCGGGGCCCCCAGTGCCTGGAACGTGACCTGGGTCACTCCTTGCCGAGCTCCAGGAGCTGGCACCCACCCGGGACAGCGATTCGCGCGGTCAGGTCGCGCTCGTCGTTGGCGTACTCGGCCCAGACCGTCAGGACGCCGTCCTCGACCTGGAGCACCACGCCGTGGGGCGCCTCGAACACGAGACCCTTCAGGTTGCGCTCTTCGGCCGCCTCCGCGGCACGGGTGACGGCCGCAAGGGCCGGGTTCGTCTTCTTCGTGGGTTTCTTCGTGGTGTTCTTGGTCATAATGTGTGTGCTCTCTCTCAGCCCGGTGGGCCGGTGCGCGCCGGGGGTATCGAGCCCCCACGTGCCCTCATGGGACGCGTCGTCAGTGCTTTCGCAGGTGCTCGCGACCGACATTGACCTGGTAGTCGCGCAAAATATCACCAGCTATGGCGTTGGGCGACATGCTGGTGCGGAATCGCATCCACCTGTGATCGTCGATGTAGCCCTCGGCGAGGGCGCGAAGCAGGGACGCTCCCATGGCATCACTCGCGACGCGGCGGAGACGACCTATCACGTAGTTGATAAGTTGCCGGCGCCCGTAGATCTCACCCGACCGGACTGCCGTCACCGTGTAGACCTTGCGGAAGGCCTCGTCCCGCTCGCCCGGTGTCAAAACGCACCCGGATTCTTCGTGGTGTTCTTGGTCATAATGTGTGTGCTCTCTCTCTCAGCCCCAGTGGGCCGGTGCGCGCCGGGGGTAATCGAGCCCCCGGTGCCCCCATCATGGGCGCGCTATGTCCTACAGACGCTAGGGTGTCGTCAGTCTGACACCTAGTCGACCGAGAAGTCGATCAGTGATTTCTTGGCCGTCTCGACATCCAGAAAGCTCATGAGGGCGATCTGACCCCCGAGTTCTCCGTCCTCGTCGACCTCATAGACTCCGACGGTCGCGTCGGCCTCGTGATCTCCGAGGAGAAGCGCGTGCCGCTCCCCCTTGATAATCTGAAGGGGGCCGTCGGCTCCCTCACCAAAATCCTGCCAGTGTCTTGCCATGGGTCAGTTTCTCCTAGAAAAGCGCCATCTGTCCAACCGGGCGACTGAGCTTCAGTCGCTGTATTTCGCTCCGAAAAACCTGCTCGACCGCCGTTTCGTAGGCGCGAGGTTCCGGGAGTGTCTCTTTCGCGAGCTGGTGTGCCACTTGCAGTCGGCGGGGCTTGCCCGAGCTGGTGAACCCCTTCATCGCCAGCCATCGACAGGCATCGGCGCTCACGTGGTGGTGCCAGCAGGCCGCTGCGTAGTCCTCCCAGATCGGGCTGGCCGGGCCGCGGCCCAGGATGTGAATCCGGCCGGGCTCCCAGTGGTCGTAGTTCATCTGCTCCGAGAACTCGGCCACCTCCCCCGCGGGGGTCGGACACTTGCAGCAGGGGACGCCGGCGACGGCCAGCGACGGATCCAAGCCCGAAGCCTCGAGGAGCTGCACCCAGAGATCCCACATTCCGATCGGGCCTTGCTGAATGGGCAGAATCACCCGAGCGCCCAGTGCTGTCAGTTCCCGCAGCTCGGCGCCGTAGCGCGCCATGCGTTCGAGGGTCACCTCCTGGCTGCCGACCTGGTCAGGTGCGACGGCATAGAGCCGACCGCCCAGCTGGCGGGCCAGACGCGTGTACAGGTCCAGCACCTTGATCCATTTCTCGTGAGTGAACGGCTTGGTCACGACCACTCCGGTCGGTCCGGGCGTCACCTCACCGAAGGCGCCCGAGTCGACGAATACGTCGACATCCCGGGCCCTCAGCAGTTCGGCCTCGCCGTTGGCGCTCACTCGGGGAGCTGCGACGCCCACGTTGCTACCGGCCTTGAGTAGGGCGCGGATTTCTACGGGGCGGTTGGAGCCGGAAGGGAAGAAGATCACCTCGCGGCGCTGACCAAAGCGGGTCGGAAACCCTCGAACTCTCATGCTTCCCTCCAGAGCGCTATCAGTAGCGCAATTCGCACGTGGTAGCCCGCGAGCTCAGCTTCGCGGTAGGTGCGGGCACCGCGGCGAAACGCGGCCCGAGTATCTGCGATGATCTTGCGGACCTTGCCGACCTCGGTGTAGGCGCCCCCACCGGGGCGCAGCGAAGGCACGTGCGGGTTGTCGAGGCTGCCGACGTTCACCTCGAACTCGTCGCACAAGTTATCCACAGCCTGTGCGTAAGTCACGACGGGCTCTGCTTCGCTCGACAGATCGCGAGGAACACCTCGGCGGCGTCGTAGACCGGCAATTCATGCCGTAGGAATATGGCCTGGCGCGCGGTCAGACCTCGCACCTTGTAGTCGCCGACAAGCCCCGATCCGATGCCCGGGTCGCTGGCTTCGCCGCCACCCTCGACACTGATCACGAAGCGCTCACCGTCGAAGGTATTTCCAGTGAAGAATGAAATCTCAGGCATCTTGCTGCTCCTTTCTGGCGCGTTCACGGTGCGCGCCGAGTGATTCCACGCTGGAAGGCACACGCAGCTCCTAGGTGGGAGCAAAGGCGCTTGAACGCTTCAGGCGTGCATTGGATTCGGGCCCAGAACGCGTAGACCTCTCCGTCGTCCGGGCGGCAGCTGTCGAAGTACAGCGTTTGGCCTTCCCCGATCCAGACATCGAGCCCCAGCTCCCCCGCTTGCGCGTGAGAGGCGAAAAACGCGACGGTCACACCAAAGTCGACCGCGGGGCCTTGCTCGCAAGCAATTAGCTCGGGGTAGCCGTTCTCGTCGTATTTGACGGAGCCGCGCTCCGTCGAATCGCCGAGTTCAGAATCGCCCGGCTTCCACAGCCGATAGAACACGGCAACGCGTGCTTTAGTGAGCATGGCTCACCTCCTTTCATGGCCCACCAGTGGGCCGGTGCGCGCCGGGGGCATCGAGCCCCCGAAAACCCCTCATGGGAACGCGCTAGTAGCGACACCGACCGAGCCGGGGTCGCGCTGGTCTGGGCCGCCCTCGTCGGGCCACCCGGTCTCGAAAGCCAGGTCGATGGCCTCGAGCGCCAGATCGATGCTGGCAAATTTCCAAGCAGGTGGATCGCCCGCGTCACCGTGCATCAGGCCCACGACCGTGGGCCCGCCCTTCAGTGGAGGCTCGAGCCAGTCCGGAGCCGACAGCTGGATCCAGTAGCCGTTATCCAGCAACCGGCCCCACACGATGCACCCACCGCCCGCATCCCAGGACTCCCATAGCTCGGGGCACGGCTCGTGATCACTCATCGCTCAGGTGCCGTCCAGATTGAAGTCCAGGAAGGCTTCCCAAGCTGCCTTTTCGCTAGGAAAGGTGAGCCAGACGATCGGCTCTCCTCGAGGGTCAGCTCGCACGGCGTACACCGCGACAAACCAGGATCCGGGAGGGACCTCATCGGGCTCGTCCCCTGGCGAGCGGGGACCCTGCGTGATGTAGAAAGCACTCCCGCGCTTGGGCCACGGAAAGCACTCGCGCACCTCCACAACCCGCTTGTCGACAATCCACAAGGTTTCTTTCGCGGCATCGGCTTCGGCGCGGGTGTCCCAGCGCAGTTCCGAATCGAGCGACGCATTGCCGTCCTCGTCGTAGACTTCAAACTTCCGGCCCCCTCGCGGACCGAGCAATACGCCTGCGGCGACAGCGGAGGCGTCGGCATCGCGCCTCGCGGCGTCGGCCATTTGCCGCGCTGCGGTGAGCGCGCGCTGGGTTGCCTGGAGTATCCGCTGAGCAACCCGCAGCGCGTGGCGAGTATCAGTGGCTTGCTCGAGTTCGTCGAGCGCAATGAGATCTTCCGGTATTGTCACTGGCTTCTCCTTTTCTTGGGGCATCAGGGCCCTGGTGCACGCCGGGGGCATCGAGCCCCCGTGTTCCCTCATGGGACGTGCTGTCAGTCACGCTCGAGCGTCGTGCATTCAATACCCACTGATCCGGGGTCGATCGGTGTCCCCAGCAAGGGGTTGACGTCCGGCCACCCTGTGGCTCGAGCCAGCCCGACGGCCTCGACCGCCGCAGCAATCGTCTCGAATTGCCACGCGGCATCAAAGCCCTCGCCACCCCCTTGCATGAGAGCCACCAACGCGGGCTTTCCCACGTAAGGTGGCTCGGGGTCGTCCGGATTCTGGATTTGCACCCATCGATCGCTGGCTTCTCCCTCGACTGTCGGCAGCGGCTGCCCGTAGACCGCCATGCTGCCGCCGACCATCCATTTCACCCAACCGTCAGGACACGGCTCGAACCCGCACTTGGGCCGATAGTGGCGGTCCCGCTCTGTCATCCGGACGCACGTCTCCCGCAAGTTGTCGAACATCTTCCGGGCCTCGAGTTTCGAGCCGGTCGGGTTCTGGCAGAGCTTTCCCGTGTGCAGCACCACGTAGATCGGTGCTGTGGGGGGGCCACCCTTCCAGAGTTCGATACCATGGCCCGGATCAGCAGGATCATCCCAGCGCTCCAAACGAAGCGCCGGCGATCGAGATACGAGCTGCCCATCGACAATCTCATGGTCGGTCACGCTAGGTGCTCGGCCGCATCGGCCGCATCGACCGCCGGCAGGAACGCCTGCCCATCCCAGGTGAACCACTCGTGCTCACCGCACTGGTCGACCACGGCGCAGAGTTCCTCATGGGTCAGCCGGGACCGGTTCAGGTCCTCGAGCGTCGGATCGTCGCCCGCCCAGACGATATGGGTACCGTCCGGACCGACCGCCCACGCAAAAGAGCAGTCGGGCCGCGCCTCGAGCGCCACGCGATCGTGAACCTCGAGATCTCGAAGGTAGACCGGACGCAGAACGCCCTGTGCCGCGGATTTCATGTGTGCAAATGCAAGGTGCATGGTGACCTCCCAGGTCAGGGCCCACAAATGGGCCGGTGCGCGCCGGGGGCATCGAACCCCCGTCACCCCTCATGGGGCGCGCTACAGCGACTCGCCGTCGATCTTGATGTCGGTGCACCCGGCATTCGGCATGCCGAAGTCGTCCAAGGGCTCGAATCCCTCGTAGTCGCCGAAGATCAGGCCCTCGTAGTAGCATTCCCCGTCATCATCCCAGAGAGAGAATGTGGCCCGGTTGGTCTTCAGATCCGGGTTGCAGTTGCGCGGACCGTCGACGCCCTTTTCTTCACCGTTTGTGATGCGGTCTTTCGTGATCACCCAGCGGTAGGATGCGTAATTATTGGTTTCTGCCATGGGAACTCCATTTCATGGCCCATAGGTGGGCCGGTGCGCGCCGGGGGCATCGAGCCCCCGTCCCCTCTCATGAGGCGCGCTGTAATTCGACCGGACCTGCTTTCTGCAGTTCCGCCACGTGGCGGCCCAGTCGCCGTTCCTCGAACTTGCTACGCGGGCCCGCTGGAATCAGGCACGCCACGAGCGCTGGCTCGCAGATCATGCCGTGACAGCTCCCATCGCGCAGCGCCCAACTGAGCGCTTCGATCGAGCGGCTACTAAACTCGCAAAGTTCATCCAGCACGAGCACGCCCTTGTGCGCAAGGTGCACCTCACCCGGGACACCCCACTCCGCCCTAGATGGGCGAGTGTGCAACTCGATCAAGTCCCGCGTATCGGGCGATGGATCGTTTTGAAGCATCCGCAGGTAGCGTTCTGGTATGGGTCGCGGCTTCTGCGGGGGTCGCCCGACAAGGCCGGCCTCACTCACCGAATGATGAGGCGCGCGAAATGGCGCCTGGATTCCGGTTTCGGTCCCGTCCCGCAACCCAGCAAGCTGGTGTAGGTTCTGGACCACCGCCGCGTCTGACGCTGACAGCACGATGCGTGAGCGCAGTTCACGACACATGGCCGAGAAACCGCGGGGCGGCACCTCGAACAATTCGATCTTGGGCACAAGCCCTCCTTTCAAGGTCCACAAGCGGACCAGTGCGCGCCGGGGCATCGAGCCCCGGGAACCCTCATGGGCGCGCGAGCCGCAATTCCCACGTTGCCCATGCACCGCCCCCACCCGTAGCTACGCCGTGCTGGCGCAGTTCCGACCGGATCCGGCTGCATTCGGCAGCGTCGAAACCGTTTTCCCTCTCAAATATCGAGAGTCTTCCTTCCCATTCAGTGCACGGCAGCGGAGCTGGCGCACTGTCGACGGTCCGCACGATCGGATCGTCGCTGTTTGTATGGTCGCACATCGCGCCCCCATGCCCTTGCGGGCTGCTACAGGCTTCAACGCGAAGCCCGGAACGCGCCCGGGGTCTCGAACCCCGCGGGACCTACTCTTGCGAGCGTTCCTAGCGCGTCTGATGCTTCCCCCTCTCACCGGGAAGCATCACCCCGGCCGCTTGCCGTGCGACCCTTGCGGGTCAAGCGGCGTAGCGGCCGGGAAAACAGTCAGGATGTCAAGGACCAAGCGGGGAAAGGCTTTCCCCCCGGGATGCCCTTGTCAGGGGCCCCCGGCCGCCCTGCCCAGACGGCCCGGGTAGGGGCCCTACCTCGGGAGATCCGGGCCCTCCCCAGTCGTGATGATTATTGACGGTATCACCACGACAGTGGGGGTAGTCGTGACGATTCCCGAAGTAATCGTCACGACGATCCCCCGGCTGGGAGGCCTCCGGCCGGCCCCAGATGCCCCAGGAACGGCCCAAATCCGGCTTCTGAGGGCTTTTCAGGGCTTCCCGCGGGGCCCGGGGGGTTCCCGTGGTGGGTGGCTCAGATTCCCCCTTGACGGCCGGCCGGGGGCCGTCTAGGGCCCGGTTCGGGCTTGACATCGCGCCCGCGAGCACTTTTTTTCCTCGGGATAGTCGGCCGGAGATAGAATCTCGGGGTGATCTACTGTCCCGAATTCACGTTCGTGCATATTCCAAAGACCGGGGGCACCTGGATGCGCCACGTCCTGAGCGGTGCTGGGTTGCCGGGGTTGCAGAGCTTCCCCGACCATGCGGGGCTCACGAGGCTGCCTGAGCAGTTCCGCAGCTCCCCGGTGTTCGCTTGCGTCCGCAACCCCTGGGACTGGCATGTCTCCAGGTACATGTTCTGGGCTGGCCACTGGAGCAACCGCACCGGCGGCTACGCCAGGTCGCGGGAGCTGTGGACTCGAGCAGAGCTCTGGTGGGACCGATTGTTTTCTCGAAACGCTCCGAGCGCTGAGCATTTCCGCAGCAACACCAAATTGATGCTGCGGGAGTTCCAAGAGGACGGCGAACCGAGGGGCCTCGTGCCTATCGCCCGCTGGGAGGGACATCTGCTGGGCGATCATCCCTGGGAGCCCGTGCGGTTCGAGCACCTCCGCGCAGACACCGAAGCCCTGGTTGCGCGGCTCTTGGCGGAGAGCCCCCAACTGCCCGCGCTGCGAGCGGCAATCCGGGCAGAGCCCCCGCGCATGACGTCGTCACACCGACACTACTCCACGTACTATGACGACGAACTGCGCGACCTCGTCGGGGAGCTGGACGCGAGCTGGATCGAGCGCTTCGGCTACACCTTCACACCCGGAGCATGCGGATGATCTCGGCGACTTCCTCTTCGACGGTCTTTCGATCGCTGTTCAGGACCACGTCTGCAAGCTCTGGTGCCTCGTAGGGCGAACCGATCCCGGTGAATCCCGGGAGCTTGCCAGCACGAGCCAGGCGATAGAGACCTTTCGGGTCTCGGGCCTCGACCACCTCCAGGGGACACTCGACATACACTTCGACAAAGGGGATGCCAGCTTCGTTGTGTGTCCGTTTGGCCGCAGCGCGGTCCTTCTCGAACGGACTGATGAAGCTCGCGATGCAGATCAGCCCCGCGTCTGCCATTAGCTTCGCGAGCTCGGCAGCACGCCTGATGTTCTCGGTCCGATCTGCGGCGGCAAAGCTCAGGTCGGCGCACAGACCGTGGCGCAGATTGTCGCCGTCGAGCCGGTAGCAGAGCTTGCCGCGGCGAGTGAGTTCGCTCTCGAGAGCGACGGCGATCGTGCTCTTGCCGCTTCCGGATAGTCCTGTCAGCCAGACCGTCACCCCAAACTGTTGGAGGCGCTCCTCCCGGTCGCTTCGACTGACCTCACCCGCCTGCCAGCTGATGTTTGTCGGCTTATCCATCTTCACGTCGGAGCCCAACGAGGGGTTTTGAAGGCAAAGCCATTAGCCCCCCGCCGGGCTGGTTGCGGGCCTCGGATTTGAACCGAGAGTGCCTTGCGGCGCCGGGTTATGAGCCCGGTGTGCGACCTGATTGCACGCACCCGCGGCCCGAGTATGCTCGAATCGACTACTTCTTGTAGGAAAATCGAACGGCCTGAGCCTTGTAGGCCTCTTCGCGCAGCTCCTCCTCCGAGCGAAACAGATCGAACGCGGGGTGACCCAGGCGAGCCCGCAGCCGAAACATGGCAGCTGCGTGTGATTCGTGATCTTCGTCCGCATGCAGGTGCACGACCGGGACTCCGCGCTCGTCCAGCTCCCTCGCGACAAGCAGCGTGCGGTGACACTCGAGCGGTTCCTTCTCGGCACACATCAACGCCACCGAGTACTCCGCCTTCCCACGGAGTACTCGGTCGATGCCCGCCTGAAACAGTGCCGTCTTGGCGAGGCGGGGGTACTGAATGCGGCCATCCTCGTAGCAATCGGGATCCTTCGACCGAGCGCCGAGCTCGTCGCCCAGGAAGACGTAGGCGATCTTCGCGTCTGCCAGGGCCTGACGGAGAGCTGGACGGTTGAATTGCGGCTGGAATCGGCTGAACGGTACCGAACGCACATCGGCGAGCGCCGTCACGCCGGCGCCCTGGAGCAGGCCAACGAACAGATCGATGGGGTGCACGGAGTGACCGATCGTGAAGACCGTCATTTCCAGCAGATTCGTTCGGACGATGAAGACGATCCGAGTTCGGGTGACCAGTACATGGACGGGCTCGTGGGATCGGTCGGAGGCCACGCTGCCCGATACTTGATCGGAATTTCGTCATCGAAGAGCGCAAGGTCGACCGCGATACAGGCACGGCGGCACGCTCCGGACTTAGCTCTCTTTTTCACAGCCCCCATAGGGTACCCTGCCGAGCTGACTCTCGCGCAACCCCACCGAGGCTCGCCACGAGCCGTGCGTGGTCGGTGCGCACCGCGTCACCACGGGAACAAGCCAGGTTCTTCCGGAGCCCACAGACCGACGAGTAATACAGGCGCCCGCGACCATCGCCCTGCCTGAGCCGGAACGGGTGGACGTAAGCCTTGCAGTGCAGACACTCCACACGAATGCGAAGTAGCCGAGCCCGCAGAGCGACTGGTACGTCCAGCTCCATACGGAAGTAGGTCTCGGACTCCTCCTTGTTGTCGGCCGTCGGGCGGTGCTTCTCCAGCACGAAGTACTGCTGCAGCTCCGGCCAGATCGGGGTGTCCGGCAGCCAACCGGGGAGCAAGAAGATTCGCGCAATCTTGTCATCGCACCGGCAACACGCCTCGCGGTCCGCAGGTGTCAAAAGTTTGCCCCGGCGGCTGATACGACGCGGCTCGACACGGCGGATCCCATCTGTCGTCCGGAGCCAGTAGCGCTCAACGCCGCACCACGCGCAAGGTTCTAGCCGCGCTAGCTTCACCACTTCACCGCATGTAGTCCCCGATGGCCCCGGCGCAACATGCACCGGGCCCCCGGGCTACCATAACCGCAGTCGTGACGAGGACGGACAAAGCGCGACCCGTTTTCTGACTGCCAATCGAACTGGGTTGTATCGTATTTTTCTAAGGCGCCGTCGTCAGACGCAACCATGAATCCGTCGGCAAAAACACCGGTGATTCTCCCTGGGCCACGATGCGTGACGACCCCTTCACCCTCGGCTGGAAGCATGGGTGTCATCTTGACGACACCCATGCTAGGTGTCAAGTCATGCCCGACCTGATCGGCTACCGATGACCTCATGGCCCGCACCCCCCGATGCTACCTGTGTTCCGCGCAACGCGGCTCCACCGTGCGGTACCGCACGTTCCCCGGCTGGGGTGTGCCCGCTCGAATCCACTACGAAATGTGGCCCGGCGAGTACGGAGATCCGGTCGTAGTCACTCTTCATCGCGGAGAGGGACACCTGATCTGCGCACGCTGCAAACAACACTTGAAAGATGAAGCCGAGGAACATGCCGGAAAAGAAAACTGAACGCACACCCATCCTCTGTTGCCCCGGGGAGAAACATCCCGAGGGGATCCGGGTTCGACTCAAGGCCTGGGTCTCCCCTGATGATGGCGAAGAAGCCCACGCCTGGTGGCACTTCAGCTGGAACAACTCCGGTACCGTGACCGCCACTGGGATGGAGTACGACAAGACGGTCTTCGAGGAGGACCTCGCGACACTCCCCACGCTCGAGGTAGCCCTCACCGTGGGTGCGCTCGTCGAGTCACTTCGACACGTCGGGAGGGCACTGTGACCGCGCGGCCGTTCATGTGGCTGGAGGGCGGCGAGCGCCTGTACTTTGAAAACCCCGACCCCAAGAAGATCAAGGCCGAGACTATCGGCAGGGCCGCGGGACGCTTGCCCCGCTGGTCGGGGCAGCCGAGAAAATTCTACTCGGTCGCCGAGCATTCGATCTGGGCTGCCGAAATGGCCCGGTGGCTTTTCCCGAAGAACACCTTGGTCCAACTGCAGGCACTTCTTCACGATTCAGCCGAGGCCTATACGGGCGATGTCATTTCCCCGATTAAACGCCTCATCCAAGGCTACGATGACATCGAGAACGCGGTCTTGCATGCCATTGGCGAGAAGTACGGCGTCGAACTCTATCCGAAAACGCCAGCAGTGGCGCGCGTCGATCTGTCGATGACCATTATCGAAGCCCAGGTGCTGATGGGGATACCTGTCGACGAACTCGTCGCCGAATTCGGCAAGACTGCCGTCGACAGGGCCCACGAAGATGGCAACTTCGTTGGGGTCGGCGAAGAGGGAAGCCACCTCGCTGCAGGACTGTACGCCCACACCGAAAAGACCTGGGCGAGCATGCTGGGGAAATTCGACGCGGACCAAGGCGCCGTGATGTTCTGTTCCCAGCTTCAATGTCTACTCGGCCTTGCCGTCGAAGAGGGAGTACTCAAATGAAAGCACCGATCACAGATAAATGGGCTCCAAAGCTCGCAATTCTCGACCTAGAAACAGGGGGGCTCGACCCACGCATCACCGACATCGTCGAATACGCCGTGTTGGTTCCGCACCACTTCGACAGGGCCTTCGATGACCTGATCGCAGCGGGTCGCGTCTGGCCCGAGCTGCCCGTCGAACCAAAGGCAGGGGAGGTCAACGGCTTCAACATCGCGGGCTGGGCGGGCGCCGCGAGCCAGCGGCATGCCCTCCAGGTGCTCTGTCACCAACTGGAGGGCAAATACGTCGCAGGCAGCAATCCGCAGTTCGACTGGGGCTACGTGGTCGAGGGTTGCCGCAGGCACGGACTGCGACCTCCCAAGCTCGCTTCCAGGCACCTGCTGGACGTCCCCTCCATGGCGCACCCTCTGATGATCGCGGGACACATCCCCAACCTGAAGCAGTCCACCCTCATGGAGTATTTCGAGCTCGGGGAGCAAAAGCACGGCGCCGTCGAAGACGTCCAAGCGTTGGCGGCGATCTATCGACGCCTGCTGCCGATGTTCGAGGTTCCCGTCATCTACGAAACCGAAGCGCGACCTGCGCCCTACAAAGGAGAAGACGATGCCAGTAGCTAAGACAGAGCACATCACCATGAGCCTGGGCGAGCTGATCTACGCCCTTCGACAGCACAATCCCGAAGCCAAAGTTTTCTTCGAGTTCGGAGGCATCAGCCCCGGCGACGTAGACAGTTGGCGCGGGGACTACGCGCAGCTCGCTCTCGGATGGAAGGCGGACAGGGATGGCGATCCCCGGACGGTGGCGCAGCTTCTCGAAAACCTGACGGAAGCGATCGGCAAGGAGTTCGAGGGCTACAAAGGGGGCATCTACATGATGCGGGAATCGACCCAGGTCTGGGTCGACCGCCCCGGGGAGTACACCAGCACGGCTCTTGTGCGCGTGAAGGGTAAGCACAACGGGAACTGGGTGTACCTGAAGACGAAACGTCGAGCCTGACCCGCTGGTCGCTCGTGGTAAAAGAGACCCATGAGCACTGCGCTGGCGACGACACGCACCGATGCCCTCCGCCGCTGGAGCGTCCTGTGGGCGGGAGGCAACACAGCCCTGGAGCTGCGGTACCGGGCGGCCCTCGACGAGTTCTTCGGCTCCGAAGGCCGCAGCGCCCTGCGGCTCTCGCCCCACACCATCCGCTCCTACCGCTTTGCAGTGCTGGAGTTCTTCGAGTTCTTGGCGAGCTACCGGGGGGCAGTCGTCCAGCCGGGGGACGTGGCCCGGGCCGATGCCCTCGAGTACGTCGACTGGCTCGAGCAGCGGGGGGAGGACGGCTCGAAGTTTGGGTTCGACCTGTTCGAGCAGCGACTGACGGACCGGGGGCTGGTGGAGCTGCTGGAGATCTACCGGATCGTCCGGAGGGGGACCGTGCGCTTCACGGAGATTGCCGCCGCCACTCCGGAGGCGATCCGCCGAGCCCACCGGCCACGGCCCGAAGAGGAGCTGCCCATCGACCCGATCTGGCTCGGGGGCGCCCTCCGACAGCTGATCCAGCTCGGAGTACTCGAGCGCGACCCCAAGTATGTCGAACTGCGGCAGATGGACCCCCGCGCGGGCCTGGACGCCCCGGTGCACCCGGACACCTTCCGCTACCTGGTCGTGGTGCCCACCCCGGTGAGCCGGGCGACGATCGCCCAGCGACTCAAGGCGCTGAGCTCGTTCTGGCAGCACCTGGCCCGCGGGGACCGCAAGCAGCAGCCCCTGGTCGAGTACAACGTGTTTGCGGGGGCTGTCGAGCGGGTCGGTCGAGGCCTCAACCGCGAGCGTCTCGTGCGCTCGGCCGAGAAGACTCCCGATGCCGCCTTGATCGTCCAGCTCCTGGAGGCCGCGGATGGTCCCAAGCTCGTCAACAAGCGCAATGTGGCTCTGCTGTGGTTCCTGGTGCTCACTGGAGCCCGCATCGACGAGACCCTGAGCCTCCGTAGGGATGCGCCCCACACCGAGCGGGAGCGCAAGGAGTGGAGCGGGTGGCTCGACCGCACGACCACCCCGCCCACTGTAGTGCTCACCCGCAAAGGCAACGTCCAGCAGCGCCTGCCGATGCCTCAGAAGGCCCTCGACGCCCTCCAGACCTTCTGGGACACCCTGGAGGACCGCGCCAGCGACGACCGGGAGAGCCCGGCCTACCGCTTCGGGCTCCTCCGGAGGGAGCCTGACGCCCCGCTCTACCCCCCTTGCAGCCTCTGGGGCGTCAACCGCTTCGTGGGACAAGAGCAGCACGGCGAGTGGGGGTACCAGAAGACCCTGCAGGAGTCCTCGGTGGCCATGATGCTGTGCCGCCTCTCCCGTACTGCTGGGCTCGACAAGGCCCAGCGCCGGCGCGTCCACCCTCACGGCTTCCGCCACGCCTACGCGCAGGCCCTCGTCAGCTCCGGACGCAACCTGCGCGAGCTGCAGGCCATCCTCGGGCACACCTCAGTCACCACGACCGAGCAGTACCTCCGGCCCGAATTCAATCTGGAGCAGCTCGCTGGCGATCAGGAAGTGCTCTCGTGGCTCGAGAAGGAGACCGGGGGCCTGCCGAGGGGGGCTTCCGACCGCCCCGTGGTGGTCACTACCCGGGGAGAGACCCCCGTCGAGCCCCCCGAGGTGGTGGTCGAAGGGATCGAAATCGAGGAGGTGGCCGAGGAGGAGGCGATCGAAACGGTCACTCTGGTGCTGCCCCCCGAGCGCAATGCGGTCCCAGGGCCCGTGGTGGCCCCGGACAAGCCCTTCCACGTGCCCAAGGACACCGACGAGGACGACGACAAGCTCGTGGCCCTGGGTGAGGAGAGCCAGCTGGCCCACGCGCTGCCCTACGCGGACTATCGGGACTACGAGGCCAACCGCAAACCCGCCGATCTGACCTGGTCGAGCAAGCCTCAGAGCAAATGGCTGGAGGCCAACTACGACTCACTCCCCCAGGGCTACGCGATCGGCAAACAGACCCTGCTGGTCTGGAGCACGAAGGATGCCCCGCTGCCGTGGCCGGTGCTGTCGCCGGGGCAGGCCTTCCCGGAAACCGGGCTCGAGGACACCTTCCTCGACGATCTGGAGGACATCTACGACGACTGGGCCAAACGGCGCCCCACGGCTACCCTGGCTCTCAGTCGGTGGATCGAGTTTCTCGGCGCGCAGGCGGTGGGCTTCGACGAGGCTTTCGGGCACAAGCTCCAGTGGGCCCCCTTCAACGCCGAGGCCAAAAAGGGCGAAGACCTCCGAGAGCACGACCGAGAGTGGCTGAAGCGCTGGTTTCAGACCAACGCGGACACCTTCACGCCGGCGCAGCGGCGCTTCGGCGGCAAGCTCGTGGAGCCGAGCCGCGGCGAGAGCGCCGACGACTTCTGGAACCGGCTTCGCCAGGACATCGTCGGGGTGGAGAAGGTCCCCTCCCAGGTGCAGCTCCCCGACTGGTTCATGGAGGCCGACCCCGTGCACGCGCTCTGGGCGGCCGACCCCGAGGAGTGGAAGTCGTTTCTTCGGTGGCTCGAGCGCCTCACGGGCACGAGCGACCTGCGCCGCGAGCAGTTCGAGCACCAGGAGGTGGTCGTCGAAGACGAACGCGGCGCCGAAGTGGAGCAGGCCCGGGAAATGCTCGAACTCTACTTCTCGGTGGTCGACGAAATGCAGGATGGCGACTCCAGCGTCCGGGTGCAGCGCGACGCGATCGGGACAGCGCTCCGGGACCGGTTCGAGATCGAAGCGCCCACGAAGGGCAGCGTCGAGGATGACCGCCGGCGCAAGGAGCGGATCGACCAGATCATCCGCCAGCGGTTTCCGGAGAAGGCGCCCGAGCCCACCGGCAACGTGCTGGGCGATGCTCGGATGTTTCGACCGGAGAGCTTCACCATCGATGCTGACGCCCACACCATCGCCCACACCGCTGCGTTCAAAAAGGCCTTCGCCGACGAGAACGAGGGGCGCGACTCGGAGTGTGTCTTTCGCCGGGTCGCCCGGGGGCTCTGGGAGAAGGTTCGGATCTACGAACATCGCCCGGCGGCCGAGGCCGAGGTCAAGCGCAAGGGTCGCACCGCTGAGCGCCGAGCACTCATGGTCACCCAGCTCGCCCTGCTCAGCTACGTGGTGCCCTGCGCCGACGAGGTGGAGCAGCTCCTCGCGCGTCGAGGGGTCGAGACTCTGAGTCCGCGGGAAACGGCCGATGACTTCCTCCGGGAGCTGCAGGAAGTGCGCGCAGAGCGGATGGCGGGACCCGAGCTCGTCGCGCTGGCCCAGGACGTCAGCGATGCGTTTCAGGTCGAACCCCTCGAGCAGAGTGGAAGCGAAATGCGCCGGAACGCTGGCCGGGCGCTGCCTCACCCGGTGAGGCTGCTCGTCGCAACTTACTGGCCCGTCTAGCGGTTCGCCAACTTCCACTCCACAGCGGTCAGCTCCGCCTGGTGCTCCTCGAGACCCTTCTCGGGGTCGGGGTCGAAGAGTTCCCCTCCCGCGTTGATCACGGACTGGCTCAAGCCGACCTGAAAATGTGCCTTGACGAGCACCACGAGCGCAGAAAGCATCCGGTCGTCCTCCACGATCTTCGGAATCGGCGGCGCGTCCTTCGACACAGCTTGCGCGACCGCCATGCGGCAGACCTCCGAGAGCATCCGTACCTCGATAAGTGAAAGAGGCTTGCGATCAGTCATGACTTGGATCCCGGCCCGAGAATCGCCCCTTTGCGCAACGGGTCTTCGCCCTGGGGCACCACCCAGTTCACCTCACCTACCGAAGACCACAGTTCGCCCAGACTGAGCACCCCATCCAGCTTCGGCAAGTCAGGATGCTCCCAGAGTCCCTTCACGTACACCTTCCCATCGATCGGATCGGCAGCAAAGACCTGCACCAGGCCGATTGGCAAATCGTCGATCGCGTAGGGAGAGTTGCTGGTAGCGACAATCTGCACGTCCGCCAGGTCGGACTGCTCGAGCAGCAGGTACCAGATCTTGTTCATCAGCCTCTGTTGAGCGGCTGGATGAATCCCCTCGCCGATGTTTTCCACCAAGATCAAGCTCGAAAGTGGCTCCGGGCGGTGCAGATCCGCGAGCAACGCCATTGCTGCGCGGATTCCTCGACCCGCTTTGCTGAGCGGCACCGTTCGATGACCCAGACAGATGAGCACATAGGGCTCATGCCCGATCCCGTCGCCAGGCTCCACCCTCATGTTCCGGATAGTGTCCGGAAAAACCTCCACCATACAGTCCACGAGTCGGCGCCAGTGGGCGTTCGACCACTTTTGGATGAGCACCGGAATGTCATCCGGCCGCTGCTGGTGGCTGATATGGCTCTCGACGTCCCGAAACCACCACCCGCGCTTGGAGCGATTCGGCCCTCCCCCGAACTCCTTGGAGTCTCCGATTACATACCGCTCGAAAGAATGGCCGTCCTTTTCGCCAAAGACCCCCAGCGCCATCTTCTTTTTCGAGAACACCGACAGCGGCCACTCAGGAGATCGGGTCGCCTGGTGCAGGTACTCGATAGCCCGAAACGTCGAACTCTTCCCGCTACCGTTGGGCCCCACGAACACAGTCAGTCGCTCGCGCAGGCTGATCTTCGTGTCGTCGTGGCACTCCCAATTCTTCATGTAAATCTCGGTCAGCACGGCTCGTCCTCCTCTACCAGTCCAGCAAGTTCTCGAATCACCCAGCCCACGACCTCGGCGCACTGAGGCACCACCGAGTTGCCCAGGGCCTTCAGTCTTCGGGTACGGAAACCTCGGGCACGGCGGGGTACGTCCGCGTCCAGTCGAGCGAGAAGCCCATCATCCACTCGACAAACTGGGCTGACAGGCGGCCTCCCTTCCCACGCTTGGGGGATGAGTTCGTCTCCTCCGGGGCGGGCAGCTTCCCCTGCTTGGCCATCGTCGTCAGGCTCGGCGTGCCCTTGTGTGCATATTGCCCGCGACCATCCCCCGGGTCGCCGTTCCCGCTCGTCCCGTAGCTGCTGGCTGTCGGCGTCGGCAGCAGATTGTCCAGGCGACGATGCACCGGCCATTTTCTCATCGACGGAGACAGCATGTTTGCGGTCGCCGTCGGCGTCGGCAGCATTCCGTGTGCTGCCAGATCGCTCAGATCTGGCGAGTTTCGTCCTTCGACCTGCCGGGACGCCACCACTGGACTCCTGCCTCGGGTTGCCTCGCTGGCCGTCGGCGTCGGCAGCATGCCGTGTGCCGCCATCGCTCCGAGCGCGATCGTGTCCCGCCTCATGTGACTCGGCGCTCCCAGGTTCCGAGCGTCCATCGCCAGGGGCGTCGGCAGCAGACCCCGCTCCGCCATCACGTTCAGGCCGGCGGTCTGCGTCGGCTCCGTGTGCCGCTTTCCGCTTTTTGCGTCGTGCGCTAGCGGAGTAGGCAACAATAAAAATTCGCTCGCGCAGGTGAGGAGCTCCGACATCCGCCGCCGAGACCGGGACCGGTAAGACTTCATAGCCGAGCTCTCCCAGCCTGCGACAAACGGGGTCGACCCAAAGGGCTGCACCACTGGCGACGTTTTCGACGACGACCCAGGGCGGCTGCACGGCGGCGACGATGCGAGCGAACTCACTCCAGAGGCCACTGCGCTTGCCAGACAGGCCTTTGCGCGCGCCTGCGGAAGAGACGTCTTGACACGGAAACCCTCCACAGAGGATGTCGACAGAAGGGAGAGCTGTGATGGTTTTGACGTCTTCATAGCGCGTGACTTCCGGCCAATGCTGAGCCAAGACTCTGCGACAGTACGGGTCTTGCTCCACCTGGAAAAGCGTGGGACCGAGACCGGCCAATTCGAGCCCGAGTTCCAGGCCGCCGATGCCTGAAAATAGAGAACCGATCGTCAGCATTTACCAATGGCTTCTTCCAACTCTCGAATGCCCTCCAAGGCTCGCTCGAGAGGAGCCTTGCTCTGGGTGGCAGCCCAGGCAGCATCAAACTTCTGCTGCTTCAGCAGCCGCGCTACCTTGACGATTTCGCCCAGTGATTTCCCGTTGTATTCGCTAATGATCAGCCCCGAGGCCTCCTGGAAAGCCTTGACCGACTTGGCCAGCTCCTGGTGATTGTCTTCGTTCTGATTGAGGGCCCGCTGGCCAGCAGCGAAGCCCTCATCATACGCCTTGGTCCTACCGACGCCCCGGCGCACCTTCTCGAGCTCGGTCGACGCGCATCGCAAAAGCGCAGCCACAAATGAGCGATCTGGTGGAGTGGCCTCTAGCTTGGGAGCCTCCTTCACCTTCATGAGGCGAGTGCCGCGTAGCTCTAACAGTCCCCAAGTGGAGGGGATTTCGTCCTTCTCGAACACCACACCGGGCCCGACCACGATCCACCAAAAGTCACAGTACTGCTGGATGGGTCCGCTCTTGCTCGGGTTCTTGAGTTCACGCAGCCAGTCCGAGCGGCGCACCTTGATCTCGACCCCGTGTACCGCCAGTCCACGCGAGGGCCACATATTCATGGCCACGAGATCTGCGCGACGGCTGGAGTACCCACCCGTGCTGTTTGGCACCTCCGTGAAGACGGACCACTCGGGAGTCGGCCAGCGTTGCCGAAGTCGCTCGAGCAGGGCGTGGGCGGTGACCGGCTTGGCCGCTGCTTTCTTTTTGCTCATTCTATGTCCACGTCGATCTTGGTTCGAGGCATGCCCTCTCCATCAAAAAGCCGCAACCGGTTCCGATGTGCCCCAGTAGAAGCCAGCGCGGCAACTACCCTCCGCGGCAACCCCATGGCAACTCGGGCGCTCTTCGGGGATCAAGCACGAGCCCGGAGGCATCAGGCCTACCTTGCACGCAGGTCCAAAGTTGTGAATCTGGCAGACCGTCCCCCACTCGCCGCGGCAGTGGTGGCGCCACACCTTCGCGCAGGCTGGGCAAGCGGCTGCGCCGCTACGGCCGCCCCAGGCGTAGGGATCCGTCTCACAGGCGCCCGGGTTATGATGGATACTGATCGCTGGTGCCTTTGCACCGAAACAACTGGAAACGAACGATGCCTCCCCCGTCACGATCAGGGCAGCGAGGCAAATATCGCACAGATGCTCAGAATCCGGCACGCCTGGCGCGCTGTAGGTGTCCCCATCAAACATCCGCGAGCCATAGAAACACGTGATACTGCCGCCCTTGGCGGTCGCAGCACAGCCCCACCCACGCAGCGGCTCTTCGTCCCACGCTTTCTGAAAACGCGCCTGGCACGACCCGCAAGTCACCGGCGTATCTTTCGGTTCACTCATTCCATATCCAAATAGCGCATCGGGTCTTCAAACATCCGGCGAGCGTCGATCGGCTGTATCTGACAGCGCCCCTGGAGGAGATCGATCACCAGCCCGCGCAGGTGGCCGGCCATCGTGGAGTTCATGCAGCTTGCTCGTTCGCGAAAGGCTTCGCGGGCCCCCACCGACACGAGAGCCTTCTCGATGTACGGCCACTTCTCGCCATTCTCGGCGCGGTAGGTGGCGATGTTGGGGATGGGCACGACCTCACCGTTCCAGATCCATTTGGTCCCGATGTGCTTCGGCTCCCAGTCGCCCAACAGGTAGGCGTTCATGAGCCCCCGCAGCACGTCGCTGCCCTTCAGGTGGGCGCTGTCGACGTAGTCCATCCACAGCTCCCAGATCATCTTCGGCATCGGCAGATCCATCTGAGGGTGATCGCGCTCGTTGATTTTCTTGCGACGATGCTGGGCAACGCCCTTGATCTTCGATCGCGCGATCCGCTCCTGCCAGGCCTCCATCAGGATCTCAGGCGTGACGCCCAGGTCTGAGGCGATTTTCTCGGCATTCTCCCGCGAGCCGCCGTGGCGGCTCCAGCGCGTGGTGCTCACGCGCTGGACCAGCCACTTGCGGAAGGTTGCCCCTCCCTGGATCACGGCTCGACTGAACTCACACTGACGATAAAGTCAGCTCGCATGCTGGTCCGGACCGTGTTCTTCGTGGTGCCCACCACCTTGCCGTTCTCGGCATTGACCTCCGGAGTGTCGACTTCGTACTCGAGGTACACGTGGATGCCGCTGCAACCCAGGATTTTTGCCACCACGACATTCTGGGGCTCCAGCAGGCGCCCGGTGGGCTTGCCGTCCGGGTCCACCTCCTCGGCGAATTCGGAGCCGTCCTTGCCGAGCATCGACAGAAACCACGGATTCCGAAACTGCAGCGTCACCTCGCCGCGCTCGTGGAAGCCGTGGAGCTGATAGATCTGCGAGGCCGAGGCGGCCAGGAACGCGGCGTCTCCCTTCTCACCCTCCACCGGGTCCTTGCTCGCGCCCGCGCCTTGCCACAGGGGATTGTTGGCCGGGGTTTCGTCTGTGTCTGTAGTGCTCATCGTGTTCGTTCCTTCAGTCGAGCTGCAGAAGCAGCTCCTCGAGAGGCCCACCGGAGGCCTCTTGCCAACTCCAGAGACGCTGCACGAGCTTCGCCCCGTCGAGCGCCTCCTGGTGCATCGTCTCGTAGTGCCGCGTCATAGCGACAAACGCATCGAAGATGCTGAGGGCTGAAACGGCAGGAGCCTCACCGCCGGCGGTCTCGTCGAGAGGCTCGAGCGGCCCATGCTGAATGCGCATCGAGCCCGGGAAACCGCGGGTGGTCATCTGGGTCGTGCCCATGTACATCCCGTGACCGGTGCACGCCGTAGCTGCAACGGGGATACCCGAGGCGAGCGCCTCCAGCGGCACCAGGCCGAAGCCTTCTGCCCGGCTGGGCTGCATGAAGGCGTGGTGCTCGGCGTAGACCGTCGGCATCTGCTCGATGGTGACTTTCGGGTTGGCCCGGATGTCGATCTGCGGAATAGACATCTCCTCGGCCAGCCAGCACAGCTGCTGCACCCCACGAGGCTCGGCGTAGACCACGAGCTCGCTCGTCTCGGACGTGTGCTTCTCGTTGACGAAGTCCCGCCACGCCTCGAACATCTGGCGGGTACCCTTGCGGTTGGTGTTGGTCGAGGTGAAGTGAGCCCAAACGAGGGTGCCCTCCTGGCGGAACTCCAGCAGTCGCTTCTCCCGAGCCTCGGCCTGGACGACAAACTCCGGCATCACGCCGTGCGGCACCACGTGGATCGGGAAGTCCTCCGGGAGCTGTTGCTCGAGCACGAATTTTCCCCAGCGGCTCGGGGTGAGCAGCCGATCGAGGCATTTGGGGATCCAGAGAGCCATCTCGGCCGGGATGCGGGACGAGTTGGGGGCCAGCATGAGCCAGCGCTCCTTGTGAGCGCCTCCCGTGATCGAGAGAGACACCAGGCTCGGAGCGCCGACAGAGAGCCCCACACGGGCCTGGTAGCCCGGGATGGGCTCGCAGCCGAGGTCCGGATCGGGCGGGTCATCGACACCGTAGGTGCCTGCGTGACGTCCGTGGAAAGATTTGAGCGCAAGCTCGATACCCCGCGTCACGTTGGCAAAAGACCCAGCCCCCAGCACGTGGCCATACAGGCGCACACTACTATTTGTCACTCTGTTCCCCCTTCGGATGCTCGTAGCTAATTGTCGTGGTGCCGTCCTCGGCACGCTGCACCCGCGGCACACGGTACCGGAAGGCCTGATGAAGTCGACCCTCCTCGTCTTCGGGACCCGCGCAGACGAGCTCGCTCGCGAGCACGGCACGCCGGCGCTTCTTTCGCACCAGGGTGTAGCGGTAGGTCGCACAGTCCAGCACCATCGGTGTGGGCAGCGTCGGCACGAGCGCCACCCAAGCGTCCCCAGGGTCCAGCACCGCAAACACCTCTCGGTGACGATGCAAGTAGCGGCGGATCAGTTCCTCCCAAGGAGCCCAGTCGGCGAGCGCAAACTCGCGGCTGTAAATGGCGAGGATGGGCGGACGGGTAGGAACCGACTTGATCAGGCGGTCGACAAACCCCGGCAGCGCCGAGGCCCAGCCGACGAGTTCTGGCGAGGGCTCCGTCATCCGCCCTTCTGTCCCAATGCCGCGGACAGCACCTCGTCCTTTTCGAGCAGCAGGCCCCGGACGAGCTTCGCCATGTGTTTGCCGACCCCCTTGGTGGTGTACTGAGCCGCCGCCCGGTCCCACTGGAGGTCGCGCTCACGCGGCACCCGAGCGTTGCCCAGGGCCAAGCTCAGATCCTCTACCGTGTAGCCTCCCCACTGAGCCCCAGGCTCCCAGTCGTACTCCGGACTCACGGGCTCCGTGGTCCAGGGCACCCGGATGTCGGTGCTGGCCGCGTAGTCCTCCGGGCCGCCGTAGCCGACGTAGACGAGGCGGTTTCCCATCACCTTGCTGTCGAAGGCCGGGTAGTCCCACGCCTCGCCATGGGCGCAGCTCACGTAGATGTTGTTGTAGCGGTGCAGGCCGACGATTTCTCCGTCAGTAAGCATCCGCTCGTCGATGCGCACCAGGTTCTGTTTGGATTTCGAGTCGAAGTGTGACGAGGTCCACCCACGCCGCTTCACGTCCTCCTGGTCCAGCCAATGCTTTACCGAGTCGAGCGGACCGGGATAGTTCTTCCACTCTCCGAATGGGCTCGTCTTGATGTAGAGCGTCACGCCATCGGACGGCCTGAAGCGGTGCACAAAGGCACCGAGCAGCTTGTGCTGGTCCTTCCGGGGCTCCCACTTTCCGATGTGATAAAATCGCCGCTGATTCGTCGACGATCCATCTGTCTTGGCCGCCCGGGCAAGCAAGCTCTGAGGATCGAACGCGTTGGGCACAGTCCGCACCAGCGCCCCGGTCACGCCGCTGTCCCGTAGGGCTTCGGCGTTCCGCGCACAGGCCACCCACACCTGACCCATGCGGTTCAGGACGTCCACCAGGCGCTTCGATACGCGCGAGCACTCCCAGGGCGCGTAGATGATGGTGCGGTCGAGGATCTGGGCCGCGACCGCCGGCCGGTCCTGCACGTCGTCTGGGAGAGCTAGCGCGAGCAGTGTCGTCGGGTCGCGCGTCACCGCGTGAATGATCGTCAGCGCCACAGCCTCGAACGTGGTGCGCAGCATGGGCACCACGAGCTCGTAGACATCGTCGGCGAGCAGGTCTTCGCCGGCGCGACGGTGGATCCCGTCGATCTTCATCCGGTACCCGATGCTCCGCAGGTTGACGGGGACCCCCGCCTCGTGCAGCGCCCGAGCATGCACCCGGGCGTGACGGCACATCCCGTCTTCCGTCGTTTCGTAGTCCGCCACGTAGCGGACTCCGGCCTGATAGGCCGCCCGGCGACCGGGAGCTGTGATCTCGGCGCCGTACTCCTCGGGAGTCGGCTCGCCGCGGACGAGGCCTCCCTCGACTTCGTCCGGGTTGGCCCAGTGGCCGTCGACACTGGGTTTGAAGGGGCTGTCCTGCTGGAACTTCTCGTCGACCATCTAGCGCACGGTGCCAATCGCTCGACACCCTGTCAAGTCTTGCTGAGGGGTGGATCATCGGGTCGTGAAGATTCGGGCGTGCTCGAGCACGAATTCGATCCGGGTGACGCGCGGATTGTCTTCCCATCGGCTGCCACGAGGAGCGCGCAGGTTCCAGCGGACCGCGAAGTTGTTGCGCGGTAGTTCGGGAGGGCGCTCGTCCGGCTTCAAGTCGTCTATGAAGCTGCCGGAGGGGAGGAACAAACGATCATCCGGCATGCCGCTGGCCAAGGCATCCTCGTTGGTGATGTCCTGCAGATTCTCACGTCCTGCGCGCACCACCCCGAGCAGCAGCCGGCACGCATTCTGTGGCATCTTGTCAGCCGAGCGCCACACCGAATCCCCGAGGCGACCGCCGGGTTGCGTATCGGCGAGCAGCTGGGGAAGGTAGTGAAACTCGTCCTCTCGTCGCGCAAGCTTCCCCTGCTGCACCGGACATCGCTTGCCCTGCCGGTTCCTCCTGTAGGCGCACCATTGCTCCCGCACCCAGAGAGCGTCGCCCACCTGGGCCTGACTGGTACGGCGACTCTGCCGCTCACTGAGGGGGGACAGGACGTCATCGCCGATAAACCGGAGCTGCGTGGTTCGACCGCTGCGGATCAGGTGCAACTCGGCGGGGGTCGGCACGAACGGATAAAGCTCTCGCATCAGTCCCTCGCGAGGTGAGGGTTGCGAACCGCCTGCTTCCATGCGCCCAAGAGGTGCTCAAAGCGCTCCTCGTCGATGGGAATGTCGACGTCGAACTGAGCGTCGACAGCAGACTTCAGCCGGACCGCGTAGGCCGGGACCATCTCGTATCCCTGGCGGCGCTCGCCCTTCAACAGTTGCGCCACCGAAAGGCCGCGCGAAGCCGACGGGAAGTCGGTACTCCCACCGATCTCGACTGCGCTCATCACGCTCTGCAGTGTAGCCATCCGGCCAGGGTGCCCATTGCTCGACACCTCGTCAAGCCACCCAGCAACAGACCTCTCCTCCAGCTCCCAGCAGTCTGCCAGTTCCTCCGTTCCCACACGGCCAGCCCACCTCTCCTCCACTCCTACACCGACTAGCGCAGCCTGGCCTTGGCATCAGCCTCATTTCAGGGAGCTGCTGCTCCTGGTCGGATTGGGTCAGCCCGACTTCCCCGGTGCCAGTCACCATCAGGGCGAAGGCCGGTTAGGGCCTTGTTGAAACGGAAGGAGTCGAACCTCCCGCTCCACTGTATCGCGACGACGCGACTTCAGGCCTCGTGGCCTCCACTCCCAACACAACGCGAACCTCCTTCGGACACACGCCTCCACTCCCCACCTGAACGTCCACCACCTCCACTCCCAAGACGTGTACTCGCTGGCCTCCAGCTCCCAGCGCAGTCTGCCAGTTCCTCCGGCTCCCAGCACGACTTGGTCTCCTCCACTCCCTACGCCATACGTGGGTTCCCTCCACTCCCAAAATCTCGACGAACTCGTGTCCGGCGGTGTCTCGCCTCCAACTCCCCGCCCACTCCACTTCCAAACCGGCTGCTGCCAGGCCTCCAAACTCCCTACGCGTCGTCGTGACCAGCCTCCAACTCCCTACGACTTCCACTCCCGATAGATGCGGTTCCTGTTGATCCGGAAACCGTAGCTGCAGCCGAGGCCGGTACACCAGGCAGTCTCATCCATCGTGACCTCACCGATCAGCGGCACGAAGACGTCGGGCGCCTGCGGATGCTGGTAAAACTTCGGGTCGTCGAGGGGGTAGGGGGTGAGTTCCCAGCCCTTTTGGCTCTGGCGCACCATCATCTGGGCGTAGGCCTGTGTCTGCTCCCGCACCATGCAGTCGGGGCAAACGATGATCATCGCCAGGTCCGGCTCCCCGTCGGTCGTGGTCTCGATCAGGTCGACGAGCCCCTCCACCTCCTGGCTCCGATCCTTCGAGGCGTAGACCATGGCCAGCATCGGGTTTTGAGCGGCGTTGTTGCCGCCAAACTTGTTGGTGAGCAGGGCACCAATGCCGGCCTTCGGATCCTTGGCGCCGCGGCGCACTGCCAAGCGCTGCCGATCTTGATGCTGTCGACCGAGCTCGGCGGCAGCCCGCAGCTCCGCGCGATCGTTGTCCCATTTACTGGTGGTCGTCCCACCCTTCACGAAAACGTCCGGAGATACCTGTTTCATGCCCTCCGAGGGTGCCGTGCTGTCACCACTCCGTCAAGCCCTACCCTATAAGGGTCCAACAGCCGGAAATGTTGCGTCAGTTTCTCGGAAAATCGTCCGGCCACGCATCTTCGATGCAGATAATGAGGAACACGAGCAGCACGAGCGGCCAGATGGTCCCGATCAGCAGCGGACGCCACATCGGCTGGGGGACGTCGGGGTCTCGAGCATGCCACGCCAGCATGACCGCGAAGATCCAACCGAGCAGGTAGAAGTCGAAGACGATGGGGAGTTCGAGGAGTGGGGTCATCGCGGGGACTCTTCCGATGTCAGGCCCAGCTCGAGCACGAGCAGCTGGCGCTCGCGCTCCAGCGCGGCCGTGGAAGGCAGGTCGTCGATCACGGCGATCTGGGCCTCTACCCCAGCGCGACGAGCCAGGCGCCCCTCAGCAGTCTTGGGGGAGCTGCAGGCTCGGACCTGAGCTGTGATAGCTCGACTGATCGCCAGGTCCCGGGCGCGGGCCTCCCGCACGTCGCGGTCGAGGTCGCGCACGTCGATACGAGCCGCAGAAACCGAGCGGTCGATGTCCCTCCGAAAGTCGAGCGTCTGCAGCACCAGGTGGGCGTGGGCCGCCACCCCGACGATAAACACCCCGATCACGATCGCTGCGACCCACGCCAACCGGTCCCGGGTCTTCTTTTGATGGAGGGCCAGGTCGAGGTTCGAGTACGTGAGCTGCCGGATCGCTTCGCGGGTCTGCTCCTCAATCTGGATGCTCTGGCTCTGGCTCTGGCCCAGGAGGGTTTCCTCCGGTGGTGCTGGGTCGTGCATCGAATTTCCTCAGCAATGATCGCAGATCATCCTCGATTTCGTCGAGTGGTTTCGGCTCGTCGGTGCACAGGCTGCGTGTTTCGTCATCAATCCGCGCGAGCGCAACGCGGAATCGATCCGCGGCCGGGCTCGGCGGGCACGCATCGACCGTTGCCGATGCTGGACGCAGCCAGGATGTCAACCAGTTCATTTCTTTCCCCCGTCTTTCAGCGACCGCATGAGCTGCTCGTGGGTCAGGCTGTAGGCACCCTTGGAAGTAGGTAGAGGGGGGGGGTTTGGGCGCTCGGGCTCGCGCGAGGGCCGGTCGAACTCCCAATCATCACTCGAGTCGGGACTGGCGGGCCTCAAGCTGCGAGCGTCGACCACGCGGATCCGTTCGAGCGTCCGCACCAAGCGCCGAGTCACCTGCCGGTCGCGCTCGCGCGACTCCTCGTACTTCTTGCGGTACTTGGCACTCGCCTCCGTGAAATCCACCAGGCGGGTGGCATACAGGGCAGCGTCTTCCAGGCGAGCCGCTGTGGCGGCTTCGAGCTTCTTGACGTAGCTGACACGCTCGCGGTTGATGTACCAGAGCGCTGCGGCGACCAAGACGCTGATGGGACCGCCTACGGCGAGCTGCTCCCACAGATCAGGCATCTCAGATGCTGAGCCTCTTCGAGAGCCAAGCAATGGCGAGTGCACCGACGATGCTACCCCCGATCCCGGTGAGCACCGGCACCATCACGTCCGGATCGCGATACCAGGGAGCTGACAGGGGGGTGCGGCCATTGCAACCGAAGCATTCCGGGATGGGATCGGCGATGGCCGGATCCGTCGGACACCAGACGCACCGCTGCTCGGCGGGGGAGTAGAAGGAGCACGGCGGGCACGCACCCGCGAGCGCCTGCACTACGACCCCAGGCGCCGGAGCTGGCGCCGGCGATTGGACCGGAACTTCTTCGCAGTCGAGCGCTTGCCGACCGCGTGACCCACGAAGAGACCAGTCAAGAGGGTACCGGCGCCAACCAGGGCGACCATGCCCCACCCGGTTTCCTCGTAGCCCGTAGCTCCGATGCCGACCCGCGCGTTGCCGGCGGCGTAGGGGTTCATTTGCCACCCGGGGATCGGCGAGAAGATCTCGAACGGCATCCCGGGCCGGGTCAGCTTGTGATTCGAGGCGTAGTAGCTCATCCGTAGCTCCAGCGGGTTTGGTGGGGTGGAAGTTGCTTCCAGCGCTGCGCGCGCGGGTCGAAGGGGTCGCCCGAGTAGACCCAGGGCTGCGGCGGCGCCGGCTCGTGGCGCCACACCATGCGGGTCTCACGCCAAGGCCAATTGTACCCCTGGAAACCGTTGGGAGCGAGGTAGGCGAGCTCGTAATACACGGTCCAGAAGCCGTCGGGACGCTGCGCCTGGATCCAGCGCTGCATTTGCTGCACGAGAAACGGCACCTGAGCCTTGGTCGTCGGTCCGCAGTACATCAGCCAGCGAGGAAACGCGGGCTCGGGAGCCTGCCCCCGAATGTTCACAAACTTGGCTCGAATGAAGACTGGAGGGGGGCCTTTGACCTCGAGGTGAGGACGCCCTTGCACCGACCACACCGTCAGCGGGTCGATCTCCACAAATCCGAGCGGAACATCACCGAGGCCTTTCATCGTTTCCTCCAGATAAAGTAGGCGCCGACGCCGAGCACGCCGATGCCCACGGCAAAAGCCGTGATCAACTCCTTTTTGATGACGTCGATCCGATCGAGTTCGTCCTGAATGTCGGGACGGATCATCTGCCGCCACTGGCGCTCGATGAGCTGGTTTGCGCGTGCGGAGGCCTCGGGCAGGATCGCCGACGTAAAATCGTCGGCGATTTCCTGCACCGGCAACGTCACCGCCGTGTTGTCGCCCCAGGGGAACGGCATGTCGACGAGATACGTTTCGACGGGGCCGGGACCGGCTCCGAGACCTGCGGGATACATCAGGCAGCGACCCTTCCGTAGTGAGATTTCAGCGACGCGTAGGCAACGCTCAGTTCCTGGAAGCGCTCAGCGTCGCCGCCCTTGCGGTCCGGATGGTGCTTGATGCTCAGTCGCCGAAACGCAGTGTTGATCTCATCCCAGCTGCAGCCGGGCTCGACACCGAGGACACGGCAGGCAACCGTCTCCTCGAGATCAGGCTCGGCCATGTCACGCTCGGGCTCGGGCTCGGGCTTCTGCGCCTTCGGAGGCTGCGGCTGCGGCTTCCGAGCTCGGGTACGGTGCTGAGGCTGAGGCTTGGACCCCTTGCCCTTGCCTTTGCCCTTGCCCCTGCCTTTGCGCTTGCCTTTGCGCTGCTGCTGCTTGCGGTAGCGCTCGGGCTCGACCTCGACCTCCTCCTCGATGCCATTCTTCAGATCGAGCAGGGTGATCGGGCGTCCCACCGGAGACAGCTCCTCGATGGCGATTTCCACGCAATCAGCACAGATTACGTCGCCAGCTGACGAGGTGCGCGCGTGGTGGAGACAGACGATGTCGCCGCAGGCCTGGCAGTGTGCCGTGGCCAAGCGCTCGCAGAGCGAGCACTCCTCGCTCAAGAGAGCGACCGGACCGAATTTCAGGGGGGCGTTGCGCGCGAGCGCAATGCCCCAGGACTGCATCTGGTCGATCGCGTCCTGGGCAACGGCCACGCCGTTGCCGAAGAATTCGGCCGCAGCCTGCGCAAGCTTGTGTGTGTCGAGCATGGCTTCATGATCGCACGAGTAGGCGGTTGACGACACCTAGAAACCGTGCCGTCAACCCAGAAGCCTAGCGAAAGACGGCCCACAGGACGCCGGCGGCGAGTACGCCACCCCCGACGTACCACAGGGTGGGGCTCATGCCGGCCTTCATGCTGGACGAGAACTTGATCGAGGCCTTCGATTCGTCCTGGCGAGCGTTGCCGGCCCAGATCGCGACCGAGGGCCAGTGCAGGCCGGCGAAGTTCGCCGCAGGCTGCGCTCCCATGGCCTCGATCATCTCCGCCTCGTTGGTGATGACCAGCAGCACCGCGCCCTGCACCGTCGGCAGGCCGTTGGAGGTGATCATCATCCCCTCGGCGCTGGGGGGTCCACCGATGCTCCTCACCCAATCCTTGTAGAGGCTGGCTGCCTCGTTGTCCCAGTCAGGATTGTCGAGGGAGGCCGCGGAGAGCCCCCCCGTGGGCTCCATAGCCCCCTGACGGAACTTGATGTACGAGAGTACCCGCTTGAACTGGTACATCACTGCCGGATTGCTCAGGTCGAGGATGCCCTCGGCCAGCAGCGGATCCGTGAATGTCGAGCGCTCGTCGGCCCCCAAGCCTCCGAGGTACCCGTCGGTGTAAGCGCGGAGCGGGTAGGGATTGGTCTCGGGCCCGCAGCTCGCGCAAGACGCCGAGAACACGCCGTCCGCGTAGGCCCGCAGCCGGTTGGACCCGAGGCCCGCTGCCGCTTGCGGCGGAAGCCCGGACATCCCGCGCGTGAAAACGCCGTCACGCCATGCGTGCAGCCGATTGGACCCGAGCCCGGCCGCGGCCTGCGGCGGGAGTGCTCCGACGCCTGCGGCGGCGGCGGTTACGGGACTGCCCTTTGCCATGTAGTAGCTCATTTGTCGTTGCTCCCGGATCGACGCGGCAGATGAGGTGCCGCGAAGTAAATAGCGGTACCGCCAAATAGCAGTCCCGCAGTAAACCAGCCCCATTTCGGAATGCCCGCCGCCTGCTCGGCCTTGCCCAGGCCCAGCACGCGACCGGCGAGAGACCATGGAGTCTCGCCTACCCGATTCATGATCGGGCCGACTTGCATCGCTGCATCGCCGAGGGCTGCGAGTTGATCCAGGTCCATTCCGTTAGCGCTTGTAGTAGTAGTAGGCGCCGCCACCCAAGAGCAGCAGCAAGAGGCCTCCCAGAGCCATGGTTCGAGTGCTCATCCCCTTCTCGACGCCGTAGCAGGCACGAGCCTGAGCTTCGTAGTCCGGCAGCTTGAACAGGGTGTAGCAGAAGGTGTTTTTGGTCCCGTCTGGACCCGCAGTTCCGTACTCGTCGCAGTAGCGGATCATCTCCTGGCCCGTGGCCAGTGGAACGGCGGCGAGGAGTGACGCGCAGTCCTGGGGCGTGTAGTCCTGGGGATTGCAGAGAGGCTGATTGGCTCGCGGCAGAAGCGACTCACACCCGGGGATCCCCGGGAAGCCGACGCACGCCGCCACGCCGCCGAAATCCTGGGCATTCAGACAGCCGTCTTGTGGGGTGATCGCCGATGGAGTATCCGCACGGGTCATGTCGGCAGTCGAGGGCGACGAGTACATCTTGGGCGTCACCATCGCCAGACGCTGGGGTGTCGACTCGTCCACACGATCCGGAAACTCTCCGTAGAAGTGCTGATTGGGGGTCTGAAATCGATGGTCCGCAGGGTTCTGCTGCTGCGGGATCACCGATTCGTTGAACATCGCTTGACCGAGCATCAGTCGTCATCCTTCCGGGTGTAGTAGTAGTAGCCGCCGCCAGCGGCAGCCGCGACTCCGACAGCACCGAGTGCCCACCAGTACCAGGCGATTTTCTTGGGCGGAGCCTGGGGAGCCCCAGGCAGCGGCGCCAGCTGCCCGTTCGGGAGCTGCATCTGAGGAGCCACGAGGTTTGGGCCCAGAAGGTCTTCTGCGCGCTCGATACGACCGCCCGGCATGGGCTGCGGCATCGGTTGCGGCTGCATGGGCTGCTGCGGCATCGGCTGCGGCTGCATCTGCGGCTGCAGGGGCGGCATAGGCTGCTGCTGCTGCACCGGCGGAGGCATGGGCTGCTGCTGCATCTGTTCCAAATGGCTGGGATCCATTTGTGACATCGGCTGCTGTGCGGCCATGCCCCCCTGCAGGAGCTGCAGCGAGGGATCCTCGGCGGCGCCCTCCATCATCGAGAGGTCGAGGTTTGGAAAATCTTGCATGTTCATCGTCTCCATGCCCACACGATGCCGTAACCAATGAGGGCACTCAACCCTCCTACCGCGCCGATCAGGCCCCAAGACATCCCGGCCCTCGCCGTTCCGGGCTGAGTGGTGCCGGGAGGCAGCGGGTCCGTAGCTCCGCCCGGAGGAATCGGCACTTGCGGGTCGACCGGGGGCGGCAGCGGCGGAAGACTGGGCGGAGGCACCTCGTTCGGGGCCGGCGTCACGCTGACGGTGATACCGTACTGGGACTGATAGGCGCCCCCGAAGCCACCAGGGGCTCCACGCGACGTGCTGGTCCGCGAATCGATCGGGTAGGCGAAGACCGCCTTGGCGCCGATGCTCGCAGCCGAAAGCTCGAGACTCTGCGATCCACTCTGGGTGTTACGCAGCGTGCCCCAGTGCAGGAAGATGATGGATGGAGGCGTATTCGGATCGGTCTGCGCGTAGCAGGCCTGGGTGCTCGAGTAGGCGTAGGCCGTTCCCGCGAAGGCCGCCTGCACCAGAGAGAGCGGGCGCGGGTCCTTCGACATGAAGGCGATGGTGAGGGGCATCCCCACAGTGGCGCCCTGCAACACCGTCAGCGCGATGCCGATATCCTGGACGGCGTAGTTGACCGGAGACTCGCCAATCGAATCCCACTTGACATCGCTCTTCTGCACTGCCCAGGGGGTCAGCACGGTGCCAATCGGGAGCGCCCCGATCAGATCACCCAGCGATCCAGCGCCCTCGGGGAGCGCGGGCTGAGCCGGAAGCCCAGGCACGATGCCAGGCGCCGGCTGCAACGGATTGAAGTTGCCGAGAGTCAGATTGCTGAGCTGGCCCAGCAGATCATTGACGGAGGTCGGCACCCCAGGAATCGTCGGGATGGCCCCGGTACCGCTGCGATCGAACTCGAAGGGTCCGATGTGACGGTTGATTCGACGCTTCTTCATGATGCACCAATCCTCTCATGCGCAGTAGGCGGTCCCTCGCACGACCCCGAACACCGGGAGCTCGAACGACTGTCCATGCCGCTCGACGTCCCAACGCCCGCCGAGGAACCGCCTACTGCACATGAGATCATCATCACCAACGGCCCCCGGGCACGAACCCGATCGACTCGAACAGCTTCGTGGCCAGTGACCTCGGGACCTGGTAGCCGCTGTATGAGAACTCGAAAAAAGCAATCGGTTGACCAATCGGCCGAAACACCACTGCGGCAGATTCGACCGTATTACCGTCTGTAGCGATCAGCGTCCAGGGCGCCGGCGCCGGCGAGCCGAAGCGCTCGCGACGCTGAGGCACGAGCCCGGTACCGACTGCGCTCGAGGCGCCCGCATTGGCCGCGGCCTTCGCAAACGCCGCGGCATTGCTCTGACCCGCGCGCTGCAAGGGCAGCGTGCCAGCGATCGGCAGGAGCTGGAACTGGGTGTTGCCCTGGCGGTCGGTACCGATTCGGAAATCCCAGCCCACCTGGGCGCTCAAGCTCTCGGGATCGATCTGCACGTAATCGAACGGATCGAGCCCGCTGAAGCGATAGATTCGAGGCTTGAAGTCGTAGATCAGGAGCGCCTGATTGTCCGGGACGCGAAACGAGCTCAGCGGGATCCGCACCGGCCGCTGGGGGCTCGTGCGGGTGCTGTGGATGCCATCGGCCGGGTAGCGCCGGTCCAGCCGCTCGAAGGGCACGACACCGTCAGGCAGCGTGGCAGTCTCGAAACCGCCGCCCGCGAGAGTTGTGCGAAGCGTGTGCGCCGCCGGCCCCGGTGCACCGAATTGAGTCTCCGTGGCCGGATCGGGTCGAGCAGCGGGGCGGTTATCGGTACCAAAAAGAGGCGCACCTCCGCCCCCACCCAGGCGCTTCAGTGCAGCCTGCGCCTCTTGCTCCGTGGGGGGTCGGTTGCCCATCAGCTACCGTGTCCAGTGCCCAGGACACCAGGCGGCTGAATGATGCGGTAGCCGTGGAGGACCACGAACAGCGTGCCTCGAGGGAGCCGGGTCACGGGATCCGGATCGTCGGCACCCACCGAGCCGAGCTGCGGATCAGCGATGCCCTCGTGGTGGTCGAACTGCTGCCCCAGAAACGGGTAGGGCGGGGTCGCGAAGGCCTGCAGGTTGCCGGCCTCCGGGTTGTTGGTGTGACTCGGCGTCACCTCGAAATCCACGACCTCGTTGCGAGCGTAGAAGTCGAGCGCGCCGAGAGGGAAGGGGCTGTTGATCTGGGTCGTCCAGAACGGCGACGGGACCGGACGGTTGCTCCGAGGGTAGGAGCTGCCTCCCTCGCTCTGCTTGATCCGCAGATCGGTCTGCATCGTCCGGAAGGGCGAGTGCGTCGTGGGGCTCGTCCAGAACGGAGCGCCGGTGCCCGGAGCTGCGAGGGCTCCCAGGGCTCCCTGGGGGTCGAGGGCGCCGTCGTTGATGTCCCACGCGGAGTGGATCGGCCGATAGCGACCGAAGGAGCGACCGTTGAAGCTCGAGACCGCGAGGGTCTCCTGGTCGACCACCGAGAACTGGTACTCGGACAGAAACGTCGCCATGCGAGCCACGGCCACGAAGGGGCCGGTGTTGCTGATCGGGACGCTGTCCTGGAGCTTGGTGTCGATGTCGTCCCCGATGGGGATCTCGAGCACCATATCGAAAGGCACGCGGCGACCCGGAATGGACTCGATGCGCTCGATTCCCTCACCGTAGACCGAGGTGCCCTTGTTGTTCTGGGTCGTGTGCTCGAGGACCGTCGACAGGTCTTTGAGCTGCTGCATCAGCGCGCCGTCCCGGTCCTCCTGGCGGCGCAGTGCCGAGCCGAGGAAGTTGTGGCCGCGCTGGATCTGGTTCATCGCCTGGCTCAGGCGCTGAAGTTCTTCTTGGAAGGGATGCATTTTTGGGGGGGTCTCCGAAACTCGGGTAGAGGGTACACCTCCTGACGATACTCGCACAGCGGGAGGGGCGCTGTGGCAAGGTTCAAAACACGAAAGCCCGGGCCGTCCTGGTGGACGCCCGGGCCGTCCGGGCCGTTGGCGAATACTACGTGAACTCGGTCACGCGGCACACGAGGCTTCCCGATGCACGAGGCATCGGGAAGTGTTTCCTCATTGTACGTCGCGTGCGAACAGACCGTCGAAACAGAACTGCACCACCTTGGGCATTCCGTCGATGGCGTTCACGTTGTCCCGGAAACTGTTCATGTTCCGGTTGCCCTGCACCGAGCCGATGTTCGCCGACTGACCGTTCTCCGGCAGAGCGAAGATGTTCGCCTGGCAGAGCACGTTCTGGCGCGGGGGCAGGAGGATGGCGCGAGCCAACCGAGTGATGGAAGCCTGGCTGGGGTCGCCGTTGTTCCAGTGCACGATGTCCGACACGCCGCCCAAATCCCCATGGAGACCCCCTCCATCTGGAAAATATTTTGCAGGCATATTGGTGATACTGGGCTTCTCACCTGTGCCATACGTGAAGTGCAACTGCTCCAGACCCTGGTGGTAGAAGCGGTGCACGTCGTGGTAGTCCGCGAGCGCCTGGCCGGTTCCCACACCCGTGGTGAAGAACGCGTTCAAGAGCAGCGGGTCCACGTCGCCGTTCCGGGCCAGCTGTTGGCCAGACACCGGGGCCGCACTACGCACGACCGGGGGACGAGCCCACAGGAAGGCGCGAAGCGCCAAGGTCACGTGGGACTGGTCGGAAGGCAGGACCGAGCCCTGCTTCAGGTTGGTCTCGCCCTGCGACTTGCCAGCCTGCGTGAACAGGTCGGTCTGGTCGTTCAGGTTGACCCCGCCGTAGCCGGCAGTCCGCACGAGACTGTCGTAGAAGGGCTGGTGGACGCGCTCACGCACATTCGTCAATTTTGCCATGGTAATACTCGCCTCTGGGTTTGGGTAGAAAGCCGTTTTTTGAGATGGGGTAGGCGTCCCATCGAGGAGTTTGGTGCTCGGCGACTAGCGCCGCCGAGCGGTGGGTGTCAGCCGAAGATTCCGTTGTCTCCGGAGGTCTCGAACATGCCGGCCTTCAGCTCGCTCGTCGCAGCGCTGTCAGCGGCAGGCTTGGTGCCAGCCCACAGGGGGTTGTTGGGGACCCACTCACTGCGAGCGGGTACACGTTGCTGGCCGCCACCGGAGCCAGCGGTGAAGAACTCGCCGATGCTTCCGCCGACGCCCGCCTGGGCCTCCGCGAGCTGCATCGCCTGGTCCAAGTTGCCATCGGGACGCAGACCGTCGTCGATGTTCTGGCCGACCCCTGCCGAGGCCTGGATGGCCATGGGGCCAGCAGACTCGTAGTGACCGACACCCTGCACGCCACTGGCGAAGTACTCACCCACGCCCGAGGCCTGGAAGTACTCACCCATGCCGCCGGACATCGCGACCGCTTGCTGCATGCCACCCGGACGGCCCGTGGGGACGTACTCGGGGAGAATGCTCTGCTGCGGAGCGCCGCGGCGCACGTAAGCACCGAGACCACCGATGGCAGCCGCTCGACCCGGGACGCCGGCGAGGTAGCCAGCGTACTGAGCCGTGCTGGGGTACGACGTGAGAGCCGTGACTGCGATGGTGTGGAGCTCGGAGAGCACCATGCCCACAGCCGAAGCCATGCCAGCCTGGCCGCCAATGAAGCGGAGCGAGGAGTAGGCGCCGAGCGCGGTAACGAGCGCGCCGATGCCAGCCTTGCGCCAGTGCGAAAGCTCGAAGCCAGCGGTGGCTCCGGATTTCGCCATGTACGTGGCGATCTGGTAGTCGAGAGCTGCGGTGATGCCCTTCTGCGCGCCGAAGCCCGCGAAGCCGACGGCGCCGGTCTTCACCAGGTCCATCACGCTGCCCTTGCCGTTGCGACGGAACACCCGACCCGGACGACGACGTGCCGTGGTCTTGCGACGACGCACGACGGACCGGTTGCTGGTGTAGCTGCGACGACGAGCAGTTCCGCCCCGACGACGCCGACTCCACCCGAGCTTCGCGGCACGAGACCGACTGGCGGCAGTGCTTCGACGGTTGGTCAGGTAGACGCGGCCCTTCGGAAGCTTCCGGATGCGCTTGCGACCGACCTTGGATCGATTCTTGAGCGCGGCGGGCTTGCGACCCTTGTAGTAGGCGGTGCCGCGAGTGAGCTTCACGCCACGAGCGCCACGTCCACCGCGGGTACCGGCCTTGCGCCAGCGCTTCCGCGCAGCTTTCTTCGCCGTCGCGCTGGTGAAGCCCCGGTTGGCCCGGTAGCTACGCCGCTTCGCCGGCTTGCGACGAGTCACGGCACGAGTCGTGCGACGCTTCGCGTTGGGGCGGTAAGCCCGACGCTTGGTCGTGCGCTTGGTCGTGCGACGCTTCGCGGCGGGACGCCGACGAGTCGTGCTCTTCTTGCGACGACGGACCACGGAACCATTCTTCACGAACCGCCCCTTGGAGTTGCGCTTGGCGGTCGTGCGACGACGCGTGGTGGTGCGACGCCGTTTGGCCGCGGGCCGACGCGTGGTGCGACGCTTCGTGCTCTTCTTCGCGGTTCCAGCGCGTCGTTTCCGGGCCCAGCCCTTTTTCGCAGCCTTGGACCGCGCAGCTTTGGTCATCGCCATTGTGTTTTTCCTTGTGGTTGAGGCCTTGCCCCGGCCGGAGGTACGGCGACGCGAAGCGCCCCGAGCGTTTTTGGTGAAGCGTCCGCTGGCGGCACGCTTCGGGGTTTTCTTGCGACGGACGACCGTCTTGCTGCGCGCAGGGGTGCGCTTGCGGGCGACCGTCTTCTTGGTCACTCGACGCTTGGCCGTCGTGCGGCCTGCCGACTGGCCACGGAAGCTCTTGCCCGCCTTCTTTTCCGTTGCCGTAAACGGCACGCTCTTCAGCGCGGCTTTGGCAGCCACCTGCTTGCTCTTGCCGCCGGAGACTGCGCGGTGAAAAGCCTGCTCGCGTCGACGTGCACGCTTCTGCGCAGGAGACTGGGCAGACCGCTTGGCGGTTGCAGCACGAGGACGATTCGGCGTGGTCCGAGCAGGAGCTGCGCGACGCACGACACGACGGGCCACTCCGCGCCGCTCACTGGGGCGCAGATCGGAAGCACGAGCGCGAGATCCGCGCCCGTTGACAGACTGCAGCCGCGTCACCCCGATGGGGTTCGGGCGGTAGCCGCGGGATGGCTCCGGATCGTACTCGTAAGAACGAGCGATCTTTCGCGAAACCGGGTAGCTGTGTCCGTATCCTTGACGCATCTTAAAGGCGCACCTCTGTTGTAAAAACAGAGCGCGACTGTGTGCGGTCGAGAACAGTCAGCCGTGTTGAGGATTTCAACCTATCCTGGCTTTCTCGGTGGGTCAAGCACGACCCAGGTGTTTTTTTACCCCAGGGTGGGTACCGAGTGACCCACCTACGCGTCGAGAGCCTCCGGGCGGGGCCGCTGGGGCGCAAAACCCGCCTCCGGCACGGCCTCCAAGTCCTGGAGCTGCAGCGGGCCCGTGTACCAGACTTCCCGTCCAGTAACGAGCTCGGCCAGGGCGTCCGCGGTGCGCTCCACTGCGTGGTCGGGGCGCTGATGCCACTGCTGCAGCGTGTTGTAGACTGCGCGCTCCTCGGGGTCGGCCTCCCAGGCGTTCGTTTCCACGAGCGCTCCCTCGAGCCACAGAAAGCGGCCTGGGTAGGAGAAGTCGACGGCGTGCCCCAGTTCGTGCGCCAGGATGGCGACCACTCGACTCACGGGCTCGTCGGCGAGGATCGGGGCGGCGCTGATCTGCGTGCCATCGTTCCGACAAACGGCACGCAGACGCTCCGGCGCTGGCACCGGCACGCCCGCGGCACGCAGCATCCCTGGGAGATCCTTGTTCACCAGGAGCCGCGTCTTACTCACCCGTGCGAAGCCCTCTTCCACGTAGAGCGAGCGGATCTCGGAATAGAATGGGGCGAGCACGTGGCGAGCTCGCTCGCCGGAAGTACTCACCTCTGTCCGGTCATCTGCCCATGACGACGCTGAGCGTTGATCTGCGCCATGGCCTGAGCCACGGACTGCACCTGCGGATCCTGCTGCAGAGCAGGACCAGACACGAGCCCGGTGCGCAGGGCCTCGTCGATCTGCGCTTTCGCCCACATCGGCTTGATGTGCACCACGAGATTGAAGTCGCACCTCGGGCAACGCGTATTCGCCGGGAATGCCGCCTGATTGGTCTGCGAGTAGGACCAGTCCTGCGGGAGCATGTTGTGATACTGATACGTGCCGATCACCCAGATCTCCGGCCACGAGAGCACCACGTCAGCCTGAGCTGAGCAGCCGCGACAGTGCATGCCGCAACTGATGCCGTCGGCCTGGGGCTCGACCTTGAGTCCCTCGAAATCCTCGATGCCTTCACCAGCGAAAATGCCATGCTGCTTGTTGTCGCTCATGACGTCGTCGAAGTAGTCGCAACGCTCGTTACGAGCGCCACGATGCTTCCAACCGGTGTTACTTCCTCCGCTCTGACTCATGGTGTGTTCCTCTGCTAGGTCGCTTCGCGCACCGAGGCGCTGTTCAACGGGAAGACGTAAATTCCCGCGTCGAGATAAGGGGGGTGCGGCACATCCAACTCGGCCGTGCCGTAGATCTGTGAGAACTGGACGTCTGCCGCCCCGGTAGCGAAGTCCCAGGTGGCTGCGGGTCCGGCGGCCACCGGCACACGCTCGCAGAGCCAGCCGAGCTGGTCGCCTTGGGCCTCGATGGTGAATTCGACGAAGCGGGCAAACTTCGCAAACGGGTCGACCGCAGGATCGCTCACGCCCTGCGTGTAGGTTCCCGTGGCGGTACCCGCAGCGTTCAGGTCGGGTGGAGCTGCTGGGGTTGCCACCGGCACAAACCACTCCCGCACAATCTGTGTCTCGTACTCACCCGCAATGAGTCCGGCCGCCGTGACCTGGCGGCATTGCACTGTGCTGATGACGACCTTGCGCTCGGGGGGCACGGCTCCGGTATCCGGAGCGCCATCCGTGGTGCGCGGCAAACTGTATCGTGGGGACAGCTTCTCTCGATAGGCCCCCTGACTCACGTCACGCCAGATCGGCGTGTAGCGGTACTGCTGCAGGATCCCGAGCGCGGGGTTTGCAATCACCGGGATCTGCACCTTCAACCGCGCACCGTAGGGCACGTCGCCCATGTTGATGAGGTTTGGGTCGAAGCCCGGCTTGCCAGCAGCGGCAGCTGTCTGCGACGGCGCCGCCTCGTCCCACCGATAGAATGGAATCGAATCAGCTACGCTGGAGCCCACCACAGCTTCCGCTGCCTTGCCCTGAAAGATCGACTCGAAGCCCGCTGCGGGCTTGAAGATCAACGGGATACCGATCGCCGGTTCGGGTACAGACATTACTTACTTGGCTTTGCTGCTGCGGTAGGCCAGGTAGGCACCGAAGCCCACCTGGAAGACGGAGAAAGTCGCACTGACGATCGCCTCGTGACGACGGCCGGGGTCAGCGTCGGACATCCATTTTTGAGCGCGGTAGCCGTTGGCCACGGCCCCCGCAAACATCAGCCCGCTACCAGCGCCCCAGGGACCGCCGACGAGCAAGCCCCCGGTGATGCCGGCTGCGGCCAGCACGGCAGCGACGCCGGCGGACTGCACCGCAGCTCCACTGCTCGTGTCGGTCGGCTCGATGGGGAGCTGACCGGCGAGAGGGTCGTAGGAAAACACATCCTGTTGCGGGATGTAGGGCCGTCCCCCGCTCGCGTAGGTCATCGTGGTGGGCTGCTGGGGGATGTAGCCGAGACCATCAGGGGTGCCGGCGGCGGCTTGGGGGGGCATCATTTGGCAGGCTCCTCGGGCGACGCCAGATCGGCGATGTCGACGCGGCGCATCAGCCCCGCGAGAATCTTGTCGGCGAGCAGCTCGTCGAGCCCGTCGTCGCCTTCGAGTTGGCGGCCCACGAAGTCCTTCGTCTCCTTCGTCAGCTTGCGCCGGGCCGATTTCGCGGTATCGGAGGCGATAGTCTCCAGCTCCGCTCGGGTGATCTTTCCGTCGGCGCCCGCCTCCCTCATGCGCGAGCGCAACTGGCTGCCTTCGAGGCTGACGACCGTCTCGACAGCCGAGGTCAGATCCAGAGCTGCAGCTCGCAGACGCGGCTCGTGCACGTTCGAGGCGAGCCAGGCGCGGCCCTGGCCGGCCAGGGTCACCAGCACAGCGGCCAAGACGGTGCCAGCGGCACCCAAGACGTTGGTCCAGAGTTCCGAGGAGATCTCCATACCGCAAGCCTACAACACGGATGGGCCTCTTGACACGGTGTCGACAAGTGTGCACCCGTCATCGGATGGATGAAGCGACAAAACAACTCGGGGCTGCGCTGCAGATCGTTTGCCCCGACGATGCGAACCGAGCGATGGAGGAGCTGCTCCTGATCCTTCAGCTCGACCCCGGAGACCCCTCGCTCCTCGTGCGGGTTGCGGCTGAAATCATGATTTTACAGGCCGCAGATGACCCGAGGATGGTCGTTGCCGGCATCAAACTCATGGCATTGGGCACCAAGACCCAGCAGCTGCAGCGGCGCCGGATCACTCCCGCAGTGGAGCATCAGGCTGGTATCCCTGCAGGAGCCCTGGAGATTGCCGAGGAGGCGGCGCGGCACGCGCAGGCTGTCGGCGCCCTCGACGCCGAGGGGAATCCCACTCACGAACCCCCGAGCGCGGCCCAGGTGATTGAGGCCCAGGTCGAGGCCGGCGGTGGCATTTTCAAGACCGACCGAGACGGCGGAATCTTCGACCTGCCACACGTGGAGCCCCCGGCCACCCCCGCGGAGCTGTTGGGTCAGCCCACGATCGACGAGCGTTTGGACTCGATCGAGCGGCAACTGCTCGACTTGAGGAATATTCTCCAGCCAAATGTGCAACCCGGTAAGTGGTTTCCCGACTCCAAAGAGACCGACACGCCCAGCGATTCCCACACGTCCCCCGCCCTGAAGTCCGCAGCAGACGATGCAGCCGCCCAAGAGGCTCAGCAGATCATCGAAGTCATTCTCGGGCGTATCGAGGGTGGAGAGACCTGCCATTCCTTCGAGATTGAAGACGCCAAGCCCAGCGTGGTGGGCCGCATTGTCTCGGCAGCTCATTCCGATTGGAAAGCCGTGCGGCACGGCGCAAACAAGATCGTCGTGAGGACTCCCTCCGCTTGATTCTCGGCGTTTTTACCTTTAGGATCACCTGTGCTCGTCACGCGCCCCATCAAGCTTTCCCTCCCAGGTAGCCTCGGCGTGCTCGTGGCGAGCATTGTTATTTCGTGCAGCCCCCTCGATCCGGTGGCGCCCTCGCTGAAGGACCTCGACACCCGGGGGCCCAGCTGCTCGAGCGCGTGCGACCACCAGGTCCAGCTCGGCTGCGACGTGGGGCGCCCGACGCCCTCGGGGGCCAGCTGCCAGGAAGTCTGCGCCAACGCGACGAGTTCGGGCTACGACTGGCCGCTCCAGTGCCTGGATTCGGCGCTCGAGTGCGATGTCTGCGACTGACCAGCTCATCGAGCTGCTCCGCGACAGCAACGTCCGCGTCACCCTCGACCTGGAGCGCACCACTGCCGGTGCCTGCTATCACTGCAAGCTGCCCGGGCCTCACGACCTGGCCGAGGTGGGCACCTACGGGACGGAGCTGCCGCCAGGGAGCAGCCTGCGGCCCGGAGATCCCATCATCCGACCCGTCTGCACCTCGTGCAAAGCAACGACGACAATTTCTGAGAAATTGTGAACGATTACGCTTTGTCTCAGGGCACGTTCGTGCCGCTGCGCCCGTATTCGTCCTCCAGGCGCACCACATCGTCGAGCTCGGGGGTCGAGACCTCGTAGACCCGGGAATCCTCGACCGCTCGCAGGCGGTGGATCGTGCCGGGGCTGATGTGGATCGCGTCGCCAGGACCTAGCGTAAGCAGGTCTCGCCGGCGCTTGGCATCGATGGCGCCATAGGCATCGAGTTCCAGCTCGATTTTCCCGCTTTCGACCCGCATCGTCTCGTCCTTCACCTCGTGATACTGACGGCTCAGCTGACAGCCGGCGCGGACAAACAGCACCTTGCCGACGTAGCGGTCGGTGCGCGCCCAGATCTCCTCGTGCCCCCAGGGTTTGTCGACCTTCATAGAGACCACCGATAACACGGATCCGTTCTGTCAAGCCGCCTGCTATACTTTTCTGCATGGCGCAATCGCAAATCACCGCTGACGACGCGGCAGCCTGGGGTCAGGGCTCCGGAGAACTGCTCAACGAGGTTCCCCGCAAAGCCGATGGCAGCTTCGATTTCGAGGGCGCCTACGTGAAGGGTGGCGCGGTGGCTGGCGCCGCCATCTGCACCGCCTACGGAGCTGGGGCAGCAGCTCCCATGTGCGCCGTGGTCGGCGAAGAGTTGGCCAAGCTCACCGTGGCCGCCGGCAAGGCCATCACAGCCTCGGGGACCTCCGCCGAAGAGAAGGCCCAGATGCTGGCCGAGGACAATCTGCAGGCCATCATGTGGGACCAGTACGAGGCGCTCACGCCGATGCTGTGGCGGGTCCTCCAGGATCTTCACAGTTACGCCGATTCCATCGACCGGCCGCAGCCCTACGAGCTCATCACGCAGCTGCTCGTGGCAGGAATGAACGACCTCACGGCGGATGTTGCGACGACGATCTGGGCGACCACCAGCGAACAGTGCGAAACCCGCTACACCTGCCCTCCCTGGGACGGCCGCGGGCCGGCGCCGACCAACTGCCAGGGAGAGCCTATCAGCGAGTGGTGCTCCTATTCGGGGCGCCCACTGAACACGAGGATCAAACCCGTCCCGATCGACCGGGACTACACGTACCCGTACTTCTCCGAGTGCATCGCTGGCCAATGCAACCCCGGCAATGCTCCGCGGAGCCCTGGGCCCCCGTACATGGCGCCTGCATGGAGCGTCTTCAGTTACGGCTACACGGGGAGCAACTGGGCAGGCTGGGCTGTGCAGGTGCTGCGACGGATGGAGACCTGGGCCCTCAACCTGGGCAAGGCCGCGATGAATGCCACCCGGGTGCTGGAACGAGCCACTGGCGATCCCTTTGCGCGAGCGGCGGCGGCGCATCGCAACCCCCCGGTTCCCAACATGGCGGTGCTTTCAAATATCTCACTGAGCACCAAGGGGAAGGCCTCGCCGCTCGGCACCGCTGCTCTGGCAGCCACCGGCCTCGGCATTCTGACTTACCTCGTAAAGGGCGACTGGCGCTGGGCCGCGGGAGTTGGCGCCGCTGGCGCCACGGTCGCGTTTGTGCTCGCTCCCCGGGCGCCGGCGGCGGCGCCGCCACCAATGATGGCTGCGATCCACCCGATGGTGCTGCGCTAGACGTAGTAGGGACCGTGGGCCTCGACGAGCCCCACGGCGTGCTTCAAGGTCTGCACCGGAAACTTGCCGCGGATCTCCATCGCCTCTGCCTCGTGACCCGGGCGATAGAGCCGGATCCAGCGCTCGGGCTTGTTGAGTTCCTCCAGGCGCGCGCGACGCACGGGCTCCAGGGGGTCGTCGACCGGGGATTTGACGGCGCTCGTGAGCGCATCCATGAGCTTGGCCGGGTCGAGTTCTTGGCCCTCGAACTTCGGCATGCTCGGAGCTTTCGGGGGCGCGGGCAGCTCCGGGTACTGAGTGATGACCTCGATCACAAACTCGGGGGTCTCGAGCCGCTCCACGTGGCGGTTGGTATCGGGCATATCAAACTTGGCAGGCTGTGCGTCTTCGGTCATGGCACGGATGGTGCCGGGACCGTGGCACCCTGTCAACGGATCCGATAGTGCTTGCCGTCGACCACCCCGCCCATGGCCTCGGCGGTGTCCAGGGCCTCGTCCTTGTTGGGAGCGCGGGCCATCAGCACCCACTTGATCCCATCCTCGGTGACCGTGGCTTTCTCGAGACGGACCTTCATCTGATTTTTGTTGCCCTTCCCCCCAAAATTACCGAGCGGCCACCGGGCAGCCATCACACGCCCGAAAACTCGGGGACGTGCTCGACAGCCCAGAAGCTCCGGGAGCGCTTCCACGCCAGGTAGTCCGCCGAAAACCAACATCGACCGCCGGCGCCCCACTCGTCGCTATAGGTGCTCTCGATCAGGAAGTTGTCCTGGTGATAGCCGACGATCTGCAGCAAGTGTCCGCCCGCGACCGACGCGCGATTTGGGGGATTCAGCGACTCGTTCGGGTCGAAGTTTCCATCGACGAAGTCGTTGGAGACGTCGGTGCCAAACGTGACCGGAATGCCCGCGGCGACGCAGAGCTTGCTCTGCCGCACCAGGGCCTCGCCCTGCTTGGCCAGGCGCCAGTAGCGGAGCGGGTCGCGGCGAAGGGTGCGCTGGTCGTAGGCTTCCCGGAACCACTTGGTGGGCATCGGCGCCGACACCTTCGACGGATCGTAGGGAAAATGCTTCTCGCGAGCGAATCCCACGTCGTTAATCGTGCGGTAGAAGCGACGGGAAAAGGTCCCGGGGTCGCCCTCGCTCTTGTCCTGGTCGAGGCACAGTCGATACTGAGGGAGGCGGGCTCCGAGGTCCGGGATTTCCGGCAGCGTTCCCTGGGTCGCGTCGCCTACCATGTTGACGAGCGCCGCAAAATGCGCTCCGTCCAGCGGGAGGTCATCAGCCGTCACCCCTGCAGCGGCCATGTGCCGTTGGATGTACAGCCGACGACGCATCGCTGCGAACCCGCCGTTGGTCACGCAGCTGTTGGCGCCCCCCTGGTCGAGGATCGGCAGCGGGTAGTCGATCAGAAGCCGAGTTTCCGGCAACCGGGTGAGACCCAGTGTATCGACGTCCGGATCGGTCGGCGAAAACGGGTCAGCAATGAATCCAAGGCCTCGTCTTGCCATAATAACTACAAAACCTAGACCAGGTTGCGAGCCAGGTCTACTCGCCGCCGAGGATGATCGCGTGCACCCAGTGCTCGGGCAGCCCCACCCGCGACAGTTTCCCATCTGAGTCCAGGTCGATGAAGGGGCGGTCCGCTGACTCGAGCTGCACCGACTCGGGCTCGCTCAACCAATCCGGGTCGATGTCGGCGTGTTCGCTTGACAGGAGTTCGACTGCGTGCTCGCGATCCGCCGCCCAGAGGTAGCGACAGCTACCGTGGGGGAAGTCAACCCGGAAAAGAGTCATGCCTCATGCTGACGGGCGGGGGGCATTGCGTCAAGCGCCGACTGCACGGTCGAATGGCCTCCTTTCACCAGGCGCGCGGCTGCGCCCTGCATCTTCTCCACTTCCTCCTCCGGAGTGCGCTGCCAGTGGCTGCTCTCACACCGGTAGCTGCAGAAACGGTTCGTCGGATAGGGGGCGTGCCGAGGGCACTCGAGACACTTGCGACGCTTGAACTTTCCCATCGGTCAAAGGTGTCCACGAGACGACACCCCGTCAAGCGCTTCCCGTCCGTCCTCCAGCTCCCACATCACGTAACCCGGCGCCTCCACACTCCGGTCCTCCCAACTCCCAACTACCCCTTCGGGTTCCGACTCAACCAGAGCATCTCCATCGACACCTCGAGCAGCTCCTCGGGGGTGACCGGCGCGAGTTCGCTGGTCACGTCGATCCGGCGCAGCAAAAACCCGTCGGCGACAATATCCTGTAGAAACTTGCGCGGATTCTCGTAGGCGGCCGGCGAGAATTCCATCGCGATCCGCAGGTTGGGATTCTGACGATGGCGTTTCATGCCTTCCCAGATCGCAGGCTCGAGCCCCTCGGCGTCGATCTTCACGAAGTCCAGCGGCTCTTTGACGAGCTCGTCGAGGGTGTTCACCTCGACAAACCCCTTGTTCTGCATCTCGTACTGCGAGGAAGGGGGATCTGCGCCCTTCGGAAGCAAGTAGGCCGACCCGAAGTAGTCGTCGGGCTGCCAGAGCACCAGCTCCCCGGGCTCCTTTCCGACGCCCTTCTCGTGGAGCTGCACCTGACCCCAGCCGTTCATGGGGATGGTGACCCGCAGTACGTTGGCGATGGCCGCATTCGGCTCGAAAGCGTGCACCACGCCCTGGGCGCCGACCGCTTCCGCCATCAGTGCCGTGTAGTAGCCCCAGTTCGCTCCGACGTCCGCCACGCGCCACCCCGGCTGCACAAACCGTGCGATGGCCATGGAGATCCAGATCTCCCAGAAACCGTCCATCATCAGACAGTGAGCGAGGGAGGTGTCGCGGCGATCGACCAGGAGCTTGTACTGGCCCAGCACCCGGCACAGATAGTGACCACTCGACCACGGCCCCGGAACGACCTGAGAGGCATTCCGCGAGTACTGCTCGATCTCGGCCCGACTGTGCTTGCGCAGCAGGTCGATAGGGGGAATCACTGGACACCTCCGCCGGGGAGCTGCGCCGGTCCTGGAGGCGCCCCGGGCGGCTGTTGCTGCATCATCTGGTCGAGCTGCCCGGACTGCTTCAGTTCCGCTAGATTGTCGACCAGGACCCAGATTTCGGCCAGCCACTGCCGACCCTGAGAGGTCAAGAGCGGACTACTCACAGACTCGGGCTGGTCCTCGACCATCGCAAGGATGTCGTCGAGGTCGATCGACCCCACGAAGAGCACCTGGTCCACTCCCATCTGACCGAGGGCATGCTCCAAAAACTGCTGGGGATGAATTTGACCGACAAAGGCGCCCTCCAGGTGCGGGATCACTTGAAGGATTTGCGGCCAGTGAGCCTGCAGATCGATCTCTTCCTCCTGGGCAGCCTGCGCCGCGGCGACCACCATCTGGGACGCTGGATTCGCAGGCTGAGCGGCTTGCGGCGGCTGCGGCGCTGCCTGTTGAGCGGGCTGCATCGGCTGCGGCACGGGCTGCTGCATCGGCTGCGGCGCTGCCTGTTGAGCGGGCTGCATCGGCTGCGGCTCCGCGGGGGCCACGGGGGCCGTTTCCGCGGAGTCGGCCGCTGACTTGGGACCCGCCGGTACCGACGGTGCGGTCTGGAAGGGGCGCCCATACTGATCCATGGTGGGGGCGGGCTGAATCGGCGCCGTCGGCGTCGCGACATCCGGACTACCACTTCCGAAGCGCAATCCCGGTTGCTGCTGGGGTCCTGGAGCAAAGCCCGGTGGCGGCCCCTGGGTTCCCTGCTGCTGGCGAGCCGCGGCCTGCTGCTGAGCAATCATCTGTTGCTGGGCCGGCGGCAACGCCCGGTGCTGCGGCTGCGGCGGCTGCTGGCGCTGCTGCGCCTGCAACGTGGCAAGATGCGCCATCGCCTGGGCCTCCTGAGCCCTGCTACCAAACACACTCTGGGCAATCGCTGGGACGTTCCCCGCCACGGTAGCGAGGCCATCCGCCAGCCGCTCCCACGCGGTCTGTGGGTCGGTGTTGGCTTGCTGCGTCATGCCGAGTTCTTCGGCGGTGGCCCTGACGCGAGCGATTTCTTTGATCGGATCCTTGTTGGCCAGCTCCGTCCGAGTCTTCTCGGTTTCGGAACGCGCTTGGCCGAGGCGATCCTCGAGGCTCGCAACCTGCTGACGCAACGGCGCCGCCAAGCTCTCGGCCTTGATGTCAGCCATCTGCTGCGCGACCTGCAAATCATTGGCCGCACGGGACCGCTCGTTGTCCAGCCGCCCCTGGTAGTCCTTCTCCACCGAGCTCAGCTGGAGCTGGTGGCGGGATTCGAGATCCTTCAGGCGCTGATCGAAGTTGCGCTCCATCCGGTCCACGACCTCGTTGTGCCGGGAACGCAGCTCCGCCAACTCATCCTTGTGGCGGCGCTCAGCCTCCAGCTTGCCGTCGCGATCGTTGCGGCGGTGCTCATCCATCTGCCGACCATGATTGTCGGTCAGACGGGTGATTTCGTCCCGGTGAGCGGCGGAGTCCCGCTGGATCTGCGCCTGGTAGTTGTTGTGCACCTGCTGCAACTCCGAGGACGACGGACCCGACGGCGGCGCGTTGTTCTGCTGAGTGAGCACCGTCTCGAGCGTCTTCACGGCGATGTCCGCCGAAGTCGGCGCTGCAGGCTGGTTTTTGACCTCCTCCAGGCGACGACTCACCTCGGCGACCTGATCACGGCTCGCCTTGAGTTCGCTCTTCAGCATCTCGACCATCTGGTTCGAGCTTTGGTTCGCGACTGCCACTTGTGACTCGGCACGCTGGCGTTCGGAATCGATACGCTCTTGAGTGAGTCGATCGGTCCGCTGGCGCTCCTTCTCGACCGTACCCAGCATATCCCGAGTGATCGAGGCCTCGCCGGTCGTCGGCGGGGGCGCGTGAGGACGCATGGGTGATCCACCAAAAGCTTGCATGTTTTTCCCTTGCTGAAAATCGACGTAAAGATTCGTGCGGCCGACCCCGCTGACATGCACATCGATCAGCTTCGTGAGAGCCTTGATCTTCGGGGTGCCCTGTGCGTCGGTGCGGCCCGTCGGACCGTAGACCTGCACCGTGTACTGGCCGTCGCCGACCAGGTGACGAAACTCGTTTTCGCTCACGCGGCACCGAATCTCACCCACCAAGCCCTTGGCCGGATTGCCCTGCACGGTCGCCGGGCGCAGACGCTCGACTCGGATCCAGTGCAGCTCCCCGATGCGGTACTTCTGATAGATGTCCATCAGATTGTTGCAGACATTGGTCTGCCCGCTGGTGTCCGGGAAGTCGGTCGGATCGGGTGCGGGGGGTGCTTCCGCCGGCGCGGCCTTGGCTTTGGGCTTCGCCCTCGGCTTGGGCTTCGCTGGCGCCGGTTCCACCGGTTGCGTTCCGCCCTCCACTCCCACTGCCTCGATGTCTACCGCCGTCTCCTCCGTTCCCACGGTCTCCTCGCCGCCATTGCGCGGACGTGTGATGGGGCGTCCAGGGGGCACGTCCGTCCCATCCTCGAACTCACCTCCAAACGTGATGCCATCGACCAGGGCCGGGTCGCTCTCGTCGGGCGGCACGATGTTATCCCCATCGAAAACCGTCACATCGGATTCGCCCGGGGCGGCGTCGAACTCATTGTCGAGCTCTTGATCCTCCACTCCCACAGAGTCGTCCCCCTCCGCTCCCACAACAGCCGTCGACATCTCCTCCGCTCCCACGGTGTCGTGCTCTTGATCATCCTCCCCAGCTCCCACAGCCTCTTGACGATCCGGACGGCTCTCCCGAGCTTCCCGCACGGCCCGCTGCCGTCCGGTCTCCTCACCGTCACCTCGGGGACGCTTCTTGCGTTTCTTGACGCGCCCCCCCTCGACCACGGACACGGCCGCCTCCTCTACCAGGCTGGACGTCGCGTCTTCAGCGTCTCGCTCGGAGAGCATCGACTCGATGTCCGTCTGGCGCACGGGCGGTTTCTCGCCGGGGGGATAGTTTACGACGCTCTGGGTCATGCAGCGCTCGGCGGCGAAGGGGGCGGATCGGTAGGCTCGACCACCAACGTGGGCGGTGAAGCAGGGCGAGCCGGAGGAGACCCATCGTGGAGAGCCGCCATGATCTCGTCAGCCATCTGCGTAGTCGTGACGGGCTTGCCACTGAGCTCGGCGAGCAGCTCCAGCATCTTCGGAGCCGACTCGATGACTGCCGCCGCCCTCGGGGAGCTGGCCTCCTTTGCGAGGCCCAGAGACGCCTGCACGAACTCGACCAGCGCCTTCGACTCCTCGTCGGTCAGGGCGGGTCCCTCGTCCTCCTCCTCTTCAGCCTGGACGTCCCCCTCCTCGGGCTCCTGCAGCTGCCGCTGCACCCACCCGGCGTGGCCCTCGAGAGCCCCCACCACCTGGGCCAGGCGCCGAAGCTGGTGCATGATCGTGAACTGCACATCCGAGGCGACCATGTGCGCACTGATCTGCTTCCCCTCACCCATGAGGGTCATGGCCCGCTTGGCCATCGACTGAGCCTGCACCTCCAGCTCCCGGTCGATGTCGGCGGCGTGCACCACCGGAACCTGCACTTCAGGCTGGGGCGGCGCCGCCGTCGGCTGAGGGCCCGCCGTCGGCTGAGGGCCCGTCGTCGGCTGGGGGCTCGTCGTCGGCAAAGACTGGGGGGCGGCTGCTGCCGGAACCGGGGGGCTCACTGGCTGCGGGATCGCCGCTGGACTCTGGGGCTGGGGGGTCGGTGTCTCGTTGGGCATCTTCTTCGTTTCCGTCGGCGAACAGTTGCGCATTGAACGCATCGAGTGAGCGAGTGTCCTGGGTGCCGTCTGCGTTACGGAGCATCGGCGTATACGTGCGCTCGTTGCTCCGCTGTTTCTGTGTGAGAGTGAACTCGGAAATGAGCGCTGCGCTCTTGGGGTCGTGAGGCGACCGCATGCTACAGGCACGCAGGTTTTCCTCGGTCAAGCCGAAAAACGCACCAGTGGTCGACCGGCGAGCTGCACAGTAGCGCTGCATCCAGCCTTTCTTGACTGCTCCGCTCATCAGGTCGGCGGCATCCGGCGGGCGGAGCTGCTCGACCAAGTGCTCGCACCGTGGGCGCAGAGGCTCGACCTCGATGAAGTCGGTGGGCTCGCAGTCCGCGGGGGTACAGATCACTGGCAGGCGCTGCTCATCCACCGGGTGATCTCCGCGCGTAGAGCAGCGGCGCCGAGTGATCAAGTGGTGGTCCCTGCTCCGGATCAAACGCAAGCGCTCGATCCATTGCCAGCCCAGGCAATCCCACCAGCCATCCTCACCCTGGACGTCGCCCAGCTGCGCGATCCATTTCCCGTTGGGAAGCTGGCCCGCCTTGGCGACGGTCGCCACGACTTCACCAGTCAGCGGGTCGCGCACCACGAAGCTCCGCTCGTCGCTCGCGCACACGAACAGATCTTCGGTGAAAGGGAGTCGGTGAGCGGCTTCGCTCACCACGTCGGCATTGATGCCGGGCAAGCCGTCCTCCTGCACACCAAACGCCAAGGGCGCTGGTGTACCCAGAGCTTCGTCGAGTTCGGTGGAAAAACCGAAACTGTCGGTGTCTTTGGACTGCGGCTCGTCCGACTCGACGAATTCGTCGGCGGGGGGGGTCGTGGACATGTGGATCCTATCTAGGCACGGATTGGGGGCAGCGATCAAACCCTAATCACGGACTAATGTACTTGCCGAGAGGGCTGGATTGTGCGCCAGCACGGGGGGGGTCGTTTTTGACCTGGGGCGCTGGTGACCCAGGGGGTGGGTCAATTTTGACCTGTGCGGGCGCCTGGGGCGTCGAAAGCGCCGTTTCCGCGGTGACTGCGGGGGTCTCGGGAGCGTGCTCTCGACGATATTTCTCGACCAGTTCGACCACTCCAGGGGTCACATTGGCCCCTGCGATCTTGGAAAGGCGAAAAATCTCGCGCATCACCATCTGTTGGGCGTTCGAGGCCTCGGCACCCGCGACGTGATAGCGCTCCTTCCAGGTGTCCTTCTGTTCGTTGATCTTCTCGCGGGTCGCGAGCGCCTGCTTCAGCTCTTGGCAGACCTGGACCAGCAACGAAAACGTCCGCAGACCGAAGGATCGATACTTCGCGTTGGGCCGGGCGTCGGTCACTTCGTAGATGCGATCCAGCATCCGATCGAACTCGTCGGGCTCACCGGGGGACCAGGCTGGATCGGCCTGCGCCATATCCGCACACAGCAGCCCGTACTCGTCGAGTACGGGGCCCGATGCCGATTCAGAGCGGGTCACCCTACGCACTGTCGTGGAGCCACCCCCACCATCCATCGCGGCCACTGCTGCCTGCGCGAACTTGGGGTCATCAGAGAAGAAAGCGAGCACAGCCTCACGCACACCCATGATTTCATTGCCTTTTTTGGAAAATGTTTCACGTGAAACATCGCAATGTTCCACGGGACAGGACCCCATGGTGCAAACCAAACGGCACCCTGGCAAGGCTTTAGATCTTGGGGAGCCGTTCCGAGCGCGGGATCCCGCACAGCCAAGCCATGAAAATCTCTCCCATCCGGCGTTGCTCGCTAACTGACGCACAAAACCCGAAGGTCACCATGTACTCATGGGATCGCAAACCGTTGTGGCGGGTTGGATTTCGGTGGTGAGCGTACTGGATCAGCAGAGCCCGCGGCAAAACGATCGATCCCGCAGGATTCGCAAGCCGGCCGTGGTGATCGAACTCGGTGTCCTGGGTGAAAATCGCGCTCTTCCCCAGCACTCGAGCCCCCGTTGCTGGAAAGCAGTACTGCCAACGCTTTCCCAAGTCGTCCCAGCGCCCTGAAAACTCCGTCGGCTCCCGGTTGGCACGGTTGAATTTGATGTTGACGTCCCCGATATCGAGGAGTTCCCCTTCCGGGATGTAAAACTCCTGCATCGAATCACCTCGCAAACAGCGGATCACGGGGCGCTGGGGGCGGCTGGGCCACTCCACCGCACTCGATTAGGCGTTTCACGCTGAGAGCGCGAGCTCGCTCCACGATGTCCGTACCCCAGAAGTGCCGATTCTCGCTGAGTGCGGCGACTCCGGTGGCTCCCGAGCCCATGAAGGGGTCGATCACAATCTCCCCGGGCTGAGTACTCTGCCGAATCAGCGTCTGAAGCATCCCCACGGGCTTCTCGGTGGGGTAGCCCTTGTTCACCCGGGCGCACTCCAGGATATCGGAGATCCCGAGGTCGTTCAGCTTGCGCTTGCCTTTCTCGAAAAACAGGATGAACTCGTATCGGGCTCGGTAGTGGTAGCCCATGCCGATCCTCATCTTGTCCCACACGATGGGCTTCCAGAATTTGAATCCGGCTTTCTCTGCCATCGGCTTGACGACAAACATCGTCGTCTGATCGCAGAGCAGGTAGAAGTGCCGATCACGCCGAAGCACTCGGTAGATCTCGGCCAGCAGCTCCGGGAAGCGCTCGTTTTTGAAGATCGGAAACCAGTCGTTACTGGAGGCGTCCGAATGCGATAGCCGAGTCGTCGTGCCGACCTTCCGGTGCTCCTCGAGACTCTCGTAGGCGGGGTCAGTCACCACCAGGTCGACGCTGTCGTCAGCCAGGCCGCTCAGCCACTCGACCGCGTCGAGGGATCCGATGTGAAAGTCGCTCATGCTGCCTCTTTTTTCTTCGACGACACGTAGTTTCCCAGCATGTAGGCCCCGAGCCCGACAAACCCTGCGAGAAGAACGGCCTCCGCCTCGACCTGCCAGACAGGCCGAATGCGCACGCTGCTGGGCGGTTCGATGCCGCCGGCGCGAAACATCCGGTAAACCTCGGTGCGAGCGTCAAACCAGCGCGGAGCTTTCACCTTGAACTGCCAGTACTCCTGGGGCTTACCCGGACAGCTGTGGTGATCGCCGCACTCAGGGCAATACGTGCTCACCGGGTGGGCTGCCTGGTGATGTTTCCAGCCCACATACCAAGTCGTCATCATTTCACCACGGATGTTTCACGTGAAACATCCTCCCTGAAGATTCCGCGCAGCATGCCGCGGTGCAGGATTTTGACGTCGTCCGGCTCGAGTTGTTCGTCGAGGTAGTCCGGAGGCACGTCCAGCCGATCCTGCCGCAGCAAGTAGTCGAACACTGCCGCCAGGCACTCGAGCCGGTAGTAGCTGCCGCCTCCGTCGAGAGGCACGGCCGAGTAGGCGCTGACCTCGCAGAGGCGGGGATAGATCCCTTTGACCTGGCAGACCACTCGTGACTTGTGCGTCATGTAGCAGTGCACGAGGTCGACCCTCGTCCACCCGAAGCGGAGGAGCTGCGAAGTCACGATCGCCTGGAACTCAGCGGCGGCCCGGGTCTCATCCCTCATGAGAAGACCCGAGCTCGTGAGCTGCTTGTACTCCTCGACGGGATCGGAGCGGTCGCAGATCGCTTTCTCGGCGAGACGCCGACCTACACTTTTTTTCATTCGGCACCCGGGGGAATCCGACCCAGCTTACGCAGAAACAGGAGCTCGTCGAGTAGGTGCCCGGCCACTTCTGGGCTGAGTGAGATCCAGTTCGATCGGGCCCGGTGCAGCAGATCCAGGAGCCCGTCCTGTCGAGGATTGCAACGCGACCAATGCGGCAAGCTCACACACACCCGTGGGGCGACCATCTTCGATGAGGCGCTGACGGCTTCGCCCGTCCCCACGCCCACCTGATTCACGTCGAGCACCTCCGCTATGCAGCACTCATGATAGTTCACTGATCCACCACCCCTCCCGGGTCCTGCGGGTACTGACGAATCCGCAGCTCCTCGGGCCACTCACCCATATCAGCGCCCTTACGATGCTTGACCGAGTGCCTGACGACGTTAGCCCCGAGCTGCTTCACGAACACCGCGATGCCGCAAGCGAGCGCCTGCTCGACCACGTCGGCGATCCATTCGACGTCGCAAGGGCGAGCCCCAGGGCCGCTCTCGCCGCCCACCACGATCCAGTCGATGTCCGACATGCCGTCGAGGCCCAGGTCGACCTTTTCGAGCAAGGGCTCGACACTGAGCCAGCGCACGGCAGCGGGGGTATTCAGGAGCTGGGGAATGCGCTCGGCGGCAGCCTGCTGATCCTCGACGGAAACGCCGAGCCAGACGTTTGGCAGCGGCCAGGGCACGGGCCAGTCCGTCTGATGTGCAATCGAGTGTGCGACATGCTTGCGGAAAGGTGCACCACCGTGGCCCTGGAGCTGATGGCGGGCAGCATCGCAACACATCGACACCGGATCGACCCCAGCCGTCGCCGCCCTCACGAAGCGATTCATGATTTTGGCTCGCTTGGTCAACACCTGGAACTGGTGATGATCGGCGGTCGCCATCACCCCAAACACCGCTGCGATGTCCGTAAGCGACAAGGTCTCGTGGAAAAGGTCCGACATCGAGTTGACGAAGATGCGCCGACCCTTTTTCCACCGCAGCGGCTGCGAAAGCATGTGAGGCACCTTCCGCACCTCCCCGGTCCAGTGCGGCTCGCCCTTCCTGCTCAGCTTCACGAGACCCGCATAGGGCTGACTCATCGCCGAGAAACGGTGCGCCTGGCGCTCGGCGTAGCAGTTCTCACACCCGGTGCTGATACGAGAGCACCCGCGCACCGGGTTCCAGGTCGACGTCGTCCATTCGATGGCGCTCTCCTTCATTCGGGTAGGGTGCCTACGGAGCGACACCTCGTCAAGTCTACCCGCCCATCCCACACCCAAACGGTGGATCCTCCTCGAGTTCCACAGGCAAGCGAGCGCCGCGGTTCCAGAAGTTTTTCGCACCTTGCTCGGTCAGCATCTGCGGACCCTGGGCGCCGCAACAGCCGCATTGCACGACGTGCATTGGCGTGCCCGAGAGGCGATGATGCGTCATCATCACGAGGCTGGAGCTGGTCTTGCAAAAGGGACACGCCCGCGTGGCGCCTCGGGGCACTGAAGCACACAACTCGCCCCGCGCCGCAGCGTTCCAAATTTCCAGAGCGGAGCGGTCCGGATGCGACTCGGTCAACATCACGGGACCCGTCGCCCAGCAGGAGCTGCACGTCACCGGGGTCTTCGGATCGAGTTGGCTCGGACCGCGGGACTCGGGCACGCCGAGGCGTTCCCAGAGTTCGATCTTGGACAGACCGTCAGGAATCAGCACCGCGGGCTGCGCGTCGCAAAACACGCAACCCCTCAGCACGTCCTCAAGCCCGTGCACGAGTACGCCTCCCCAAGGGTGCCAACGAGAACATGTAGAACTGCAGCGGAAGAATCTGCAGCGCCAGCTTCAACGCGTAGCTGGTGCTGGCCTCCCGCTGAGTCACAGCCATGTACTCAGCCAGGTACTGGACGCAGACCTTGTGCGTACCCGTACAGCAATAGGTCTTGTTCAGGCGATGGCGGCATCCCCCCGCCAGCAGATCCGCCAGCGTCACGAACCCGCCCTCAGCTGGTGCTGCACCCACCCCGCGACGACGTTGACCATCTCGACCAGAGGAGCCGACTCGGAGAGTTTACCGAGTGGCAATCCAACCAGCGCCGCCCGGACCGGCCGGAATGCCTCCATGATCTGGCGCCGCTCCTGCTGCAGTGCCCTCAGTGATTGCTCGCGCTCGTGGAGCAACCGCCGGGTAGCCCTCAAAGCGTTGCGATTGTTCCGTGCGATGGAACGTGTCCGGCCGCGAGGGTATCGAGCCATCCGGCGCGAGCCACTCCCGAGCCAGTTGGGCTGCAGCGCGGCGAGCCGAGCGATCTTTTCATCGACCGTATGCCCGTCGTAGTGCTTTCCGGGCCGGACCTTCAGGTGCGAGTAGCGCGGGTGGCTGCCATCCACATCCCATCCCACCTGACCCGTTGGCAGGTCGATGAGAAGCAGCGTCACTTTCTTCACCGTCTTGCATCCCTCGTGCCCTACACGCTGGGTTGGAGACTCCACCACTTCTTCGCTCAGGTACGACGGAAACTGCTTCGAGAGGGCGACTGCGAGATCCCGTTCGGTTGCGCCATGGAGCTTGGAGTGGCGGCGTGAGTACCGAAGCCGGCCGAGCCGGTTTGCGATGTCGGACAGCTGCCAAACCTCGGGCGTGGCCAGAGCCATTTCCTTCTCCCAGGCTGCAAGCTGTGCGTAGATCGGGTTCAAGGTGTCACTGAGCTTCTCCAGCAGCGCCATCACGCGCTTCGACAGCGACGTGTTCGGCGGCACCTCAGTATCCAGGCCGAGCTCGGTTTCCCAGGTGACCAGATCGAGGTGACCGCCGGCAAAGAAGTCCCGGGCGTATTCAAAGAGCCCTCCGTCCTTCTGGAGTCCGGCCTTCAGCATCGACATCAAGAGGCCGTTTTCTCGAGTGCGCACGATGGCTGACTCCATCAACAGATCGAGTTGATCGGTGAAAGGCAGTGTGTGCACATCCGACAGCGAGTCGCTGTGGGAAACGGCAACCAGCCTAGAGACCCACGACGCGACCCGCTGCTCGAGCTCGGGCAGCTTGACCCCCGCCGGTTCACTCTCTGTCTTGTTCGCCTCGAGCGATTCGATGTGGCTTCGCAGATCCCGGACCCGCTCAGTAATCGAGGCGCCGATCCGCAGGTGGCCAATTCCTTTCCGTTGCCCGCGCTCACGACCGAGAGAACGCTCCCACTCGTCCAATGCTTCACAGGCGAGTTCGACCTCATGATTTGCGGAAAAGCGCGCGTCCTCGTACCGCTGCGCCAGCACTTTCCGAAGACACTCGACGCGAGTTGTCAGAGACGGTGTTTTCTCGCCGGACTCCTCCAGCGACCTGCTGTAGCCGTCACTGTGCAGATGGGCATCGTTCTCCCAGCGCACAAACGCAGCCAGGGACCCGGGGTACCAGCCTTCCGGATGCTCACCCTGAAGCTGCGCGGCTGCAGCCACTTCGTCAGTGAGTGGCTTCCCGGGCAGCGCCTGGTAACGGAACCAGCCCAGGCAGCCGTGCGAGTTGAGATACACCTCCACTTCCTCCTGGGGCACCTTCTCGCAGGCGCTGCACAAGTACTCGTGGTCGGATGGTTTCTTGGAGTGCGCAACGGCGGCGCTACGGGGCGTGCGATTGATCGCGTGGTGGCACTTCACGTGCCGCAGAGGATTGCCTGCTTCATCCGTCAGACTCGACAACCCAGGCACGCCATTCGCGTGTTCCTTGGCATGCAGAGACGCGAACAGCTCGGCCGCGGCCACTTCGGAATTGTTGCGGAGAGTCACCGTGTCTGGACCAAACAGCAGCTCGACGGTGGCGGTTTCGTGCTTCGCGTCACGAGCAGCCTGCACCAGCAACTCGTCCACGGCGGTCGCCCGGGGATGCTGAATCCCCCCCGCGCGACTGGCTTCGGCCCGCACCTCGGCAGCGCGCTTGTCGATCCCAAAACCCGCCGAGACCTGCAGGATCGCCAGCAACGTGAGATCCACCTGGGGGTCATCCGCAGACCGGCAGCGCTCGACTCCGGCGACGATGTCCCAGACATCGCGAAGAGAAAACAACGGCCGGTACGATGGGGAGCTACTCAGGAGCGACTTCAACGGCTCCAGGACGCCCTCTGGCATATCCCCCGTCTTGCTGACTCGATCAAACACCCGAGCGAGGTGGGGATGGTTTTCCAGGTAGTTTTCCGTCTGATAGCCACCAATCGGTCCCACCACCGGCACGAGCTTTGGCAAAATCTCTACATCCTCGAAACACAGGCGCAGTTTGCACCTTTCGCAGTAGTAGTCGTGCTCGGAGTGACTCGCGTCGGAATGCCACGGGGAACGGGTCACAGTATCCCCCTTACATCCCGTGGGGCCCCCATGTCGAAACTCCCAGTTGGCGTCGTAGGGATTTTTCTTGTCTTCGATCATTGTGTGTCTCTTCTCTTTCCTCGGGGCTAAACCCCGTGATCAAATTCCGTGTAGTCGTCTGGTGGCTGATCGTAGGACCGCTCGGTAAACTCGCCCGTCTCCGCCCGAAACATCACCTTCGTCATGCCGGTCGTGCCGCCACGCTGTTTAGCTATGGCAATCTCACAGACCCCAGGCTCCGCCGAGTCATCGTTGTAGTAGTCGTCGCGGTAGAGAAACATGATCCCGTCGGCGTCCTGCTCGATGGCTCCCGATTCGCGCAAGTCTGATAGCAGCGGGCGCTTGTTGGGTCGACTCTCGACACCACGATTGAGCTGCGAAAGGGCCACCACAGGTACCCCCATTTCCTTGGCCAAACCCTTGAGGCCTCGGGTCACGCTACTGATAAACTGCTCGCGAGTGCTGTTCCGTCCACCCTCTCCCTGCATCAGCTGCAGGTAGTCGATGATGATCATGCCAAGCCCCACGACCGGGGCGTCCGGGTCCGCGTAGGGGAGCTTGCCCTGCAGCGCGCGCTTTAGGCGGATCACCTGGGTGCGGATCTGGGTCAGGGTGATCTGGCTGTTGTCGTCGACGTAGATCGGCATCCGCGCGAGACGCATCGTGCCGTCGTAGAGATCATCCCATTCGGTGCGTCCGGTGCCCGGGGAGAGTTGCGACGTGGGGCGCACCTCGCCCCGCTTCATGCGGGTGCCGTCCGTCGGCGTCTCCTGGCAGAGCAGCCGCATGCTGAGCTCGTCCTCGGGCATTTCGAGCGAGAAGACCGCGACGGCATGGCCACCGGTGGGCACCGTCACCGGCGAGCCCTCGACCTCCACCGTCATGCGGCTAGGCTTGGCCACGTGGCGAGCCAGATTGAGCACAAACTGCGTCTTGCCCATGCCGGGACGACCGGCGATCACCCAAAGCGCACCCGGCGCAAGCGAAATCACCAGTTTGTCGACGGAGCGGATCCCGGTCGAGTGCCCATCGGGCACCCCGTGCTCGGCGAGACGCCGGATCTCTGCGTAGGCGGCGTGCGCCTCCAGGTGCGCCAGTCCCTCGCGAGCACTGACGGCCCCCGCCTCGAACAAGGCCTCTTCCAGGGAGCTGGCGTAGTCCTCCGAGTTCTCGAAGGTCGTGGCGTAGCCCATGGCCGCATGGGTCTGACAAACGGCAATGATGCGGCGCTGAGCGGCCAGGTCCCGCACCCGCTTGCAGTAGTGATCCAGGTTCAGGAGGTGGCTAGCGCTCGTGTTCAGGATCTGGGCGATGTAGGGGGCGCCGCCGACCTGGCCCAGGCGGTCGACAGAGCGCAGCTCCCCCACCACGGTCAGATGATCTACCGGCTCTCCGCGGCCCAGCACGGTCTGCATGGCGGCGAGAATCTCGCCATTGGCTCGACTGTAGAAGTCGCTCGGCTGGAGTGCGCTAGCTACCCGCTCGGCCGCATCAGGCGACAGCAGGGACGCACTGAGGCACCCGGCCTCGAGGTCCAGATCGTGCGGAGCGACCCGTCCCGGACCATGCAGCGAGCTGGTGACAGCCCGCTCCATATCTCGCATGGAGGGCTGCTTCATTCGGGGCGATACCCCCGATAGTCACCCCGAAGATCGACTCGAAACTCCGACGATTTGTCGAGAATCCGGCGCACGGTACGAGCCGCAAGCCGGATCGCGAGCGTTTCCGGCGTTTCGTTCGTGGTGACGCAAGTCGCGAGATTGCGCGCGTCTCGCTCGTGCAGGAGCACTTCGAGCTGGGGGCGTGACCATTCCGTGATCTGCTCGACGCCCAGGTCGTCGATGACGAGGAATTCGTCGCTGAGGCAAGCCTCGTAGAGCCTCCCAGCCGTCGGATCGCGGAACGCTTCTTTCTGCATGGAAAGCAGCGTCGGCACGAACACGAAGCGCCCGGGCACCCGGTAGCGTTTCCAGAGGGCTCGGAGCACACCCGTGGCCAAGTGACTCTTGCCGAGTCCGGTGTCGCCAGCGAGGAACAAGCTCGAGCCATCAGTCCGCCCAACGTAGCCCTCCACGAAGCGCCGACACAAGTCCAAAGCTTTCGCGTGCCCCTTCGAGCGAGCTTCGTAGTTGCCTAACGTGGCGTGCAGCAACCCTTTTTCGACGCCGCGGCGCTCCAAAAAATTCCGCGTCTGCCAGCTGGCCCACCGATCGCAGGGCACGGTCTCGAGGCCGGTATCGGTCCACTCGAAACGGCTGCCCTCTTCGGGCGATTTCTCACAATTGCCGCCAAATTGCGGGCAATTGTCGCATTGCTGGTGTCGCTGGTCCGCCACCCGCAGCCACCAGTCCGGCGACGGCGCACACACCTCGGGCGTGACGCCTTCGGAGGCCCGGGCGAGTCGGCGCAGGTCAGCCTGAGCGAGAAACGCGCGGGTGCCCCCCGCGTCCCGAATCGCTTGGACGCGGGCCGACCGGTCCGCGACCGGCCGATCCGGCAGAGTCGCCGGTTTCAGGTGTTTCAGTGCCATGAGTCCTCCCAGGATTCTCGGTGATGTAGCGGGTAATCTCTTCGGGCAGCCCCTCGGGGTGGGCTCGCATCCAGTCGACGACCTCGACCGGAATCGTGTCCGGTCGAGCTCGGAAGTGCACCAGGGCGGCCTGGTCCAGGTCGGCCGGGTGAGCGCGGAGCCAGTCCAGTTCCGCCTCGCCGAGCCCGTGCTTGGCGGCCGAGCGTGCCGCGGCCTCGTCGAACACGCCAGCGTAAGCACTCGGGGAGCTGGACCGGGATCGGCGAGGAGCCCGGGAGCTGCGCGCCGGCGAACTCGACGGCGCCGCCGGTGCCAGCTCCTGCGCGGCCAGCTTGGCGGCCTGGCGCATGAACCCCCGCAGCGACTGGTCCCAGCTCGAGCGGCGCATCCGCATCCCGCTGCGCTTGCGCTCCAGGTCCGCCACGCAGCGCTCCAAACCCCCGGCCGGTAGTCCTAGCGCTTCCCCCTCCGGTGCGAGTCGCTGCACTGCGTCAGCCGCCCAGGTTCCGAAGGCCACAACGGCTCCGGGCTTCGCCTCCGGCTTCACTGCTTCCTCTGTCTTTGTAAGAGAGACAGATCTGACAGACATAGACAAATTAGCAGGATGCGTGCCAGCTGTGAGGACGCCGGCGGGCGGCGAAAACGTCAATGGTTGCGAATAGATGGGTAATTCCAACTGCGCAGGAACTGAGTGATTTCCTAGACTTGCGCGTGGTCGAATGGCCAATGTGTGTAAGGTCGCGGAATCATTGGACACCGCTTGTCCTCGAAAGGGGACGTTGTCCTCGAAAGAGGACGGCTTGTCCTCGAAAGAGGACGGATGTCCTCGAAAGAGGACGGATGTCCCCGAAAGAGGACGAGCTGCATCCAGATTCGCAAGTCTATGAATGGATTGGAGATTCTTGGGTACGTCCCGTAAGTCCCCGAAATCATTAAAGCGCTGCAAGTCCCCGAGATCCTTGAGTTTGTCCTCGAAAGAGGACACATCGCGTAAGTCTATGAAAAACCTCGGGAAAGTCTGTTTTACCAGCCCATTCCAGATCTCGATCGCCTTCGCTCCGAGGGGTCGCACGACCAGGTGACGGCTCAGTAGACCGCGCCTCACCATGCAGACCGCGGCCTGGCGAAAGGGCGTGTCGGGGAGCTGGGCTGCCGAGTTCAGCCAGCTGCGCAGGGTCCGATCCTTGGCGGCCACAAACCAGTCGACCCCGACCCAAAGTGGATGCAGGGCCGTCAGATTGAGCTCGGGCTCGTAGTAGAGTGCTCCAGCGAGCTGTGCGCGCGTAAATGCCTGCTCGACCAGGCCCACGTCGATCTGACAGTGGTCTGCGAGACTGCGCGGACTGACCTGGTGGCACACAGGCAACCCCACGGGCTCGCTCACGCCACCCAAAGTGAGCAGCGCGAAACGGGCCAGCGGCGGCAGCTCGTGAAACCACGGGCTCCGCTCGACGACGCGAGTGGTCCAGGGCATCAGGAGCCCGGTCAGGCGGTACGCGCGGCCGAGGTCTCAGGGGTGGATTCATCCTTCAGCGCTGGGATCGAAAAGTCCCGCACCAGATACCGCAACGCCTGGGTGCGGTTGATCTTGATTTTGAGCTTCTTGCTCAGCACCTTGGCGATAGCTTCGAGCTTTTTGACGTCTGCCGGCTCGAAGCCGGGATTGATACGAGTCACATCGGCCATGACCCCAGAGTTACTCATGGGACAATCATCCGTCAAGTGACTTGACACTCGGAACGGTCATAGCTACCAATGGTGCTGCCGACGCGACACCCTGGGATCTGGAGAGACGATGACCGTTACCCGAGCACGCTACCTCACCGAGGCCATGACCTGTGACGACTGCAAGCAGCGCATCGCGCCCGGCAAGTGGGCTGCGGTGCTGAGTCACTGCGGCGGCGATTTCTTCCCGGTAACAGCCGACTTTGAAAGCGTGCTGCATCCCCAGTGCGCAATGACCACCAAGCTCGGTCGCCCGGAGATGATGACCGTGATCGCCCTGGTCACTCAGGAGACAGCCGCCGAGAGCTTGGCTATCGCGAACAAGCTCGTGGCCGACTTGGCTCCGCCCCAAGCGGCTGTGCCGAGTCCTGATTCCCGGGAAGCTGCCCGTCGAGCAGTGTGCAAATGGCAGGGGCTTTCTGACGACGAAAGGGGGCTCGCGGAGTGCGAGTTGGGGCGGATGCTCAAGAGCGTTCCTGACTGGTCTGCCACCTATCATTCTCTGCTGCTTGCGACTGAAGTACTCACGAGGCTTCCGGATTTTTCTGTGCGGGAAGGAGAGTCGACGTGAACAACGAACTCGTCACCACGTGGTCGCAGCGCTGCGCGCTGGACGGATCGGGCAAGCTCACGCTCGACCTGGGCAGTTGGCGCTCACACCTCGTCGACCTTCATTCGGTGCAGGTGATCTTGGTGGTCTCCGAAACGGTGACCCCCGAGTTTACGATGTTTGGGAAAGAGGCCGAGGAGCTGCGCGCCGGGGTCGAGAAGATCATGGAGTGCGGTGACCTCGGAGAGGAAAACATGGTCGATGAACTGCAGCGGCTGCTCGACCGAGTCGACGCCCGGGATTCGCTTCGATTCCTGGAGGTAACAGACGAAGCGCAGAAAACCTGCGACCGTCTCCGGGCCATCCGAAAAGGCACGCGCGGGAGCGTGCGCGAGAAGCTGGAGTCCGAGATCCAGCGCATCGAGAAGGCCCACGGATTATGATTCGCATGTTGGAAAAGCACTTTCGTGTGATCTGGGCGGCGTGCGCCTTGTCGGGAGTCGTCGCCCTGCTGCTGGTGATCCGGTTCCTGTGGCTCGCTCCGAGCTTTCTGGCTCCGCCCCCAGGTCTCCAGGGAGACGTCCGGCGGGCTCTCGCAGCCCCGTCTGTGAGCAGTCGCTGTCCGCCGCCACCCGTGCCGGAGGAGCAAAAGATGGCTCGGGCCGTCTATCGTGCGAGCACCAGCCTGCAGGATGCGGCCCTGCGTCGACCCGACGAAGAGTACAGCTGGAAGGTGAGGGCTCAGGTCTGCGTGTGGTCGATGTACCAGGCCTGCCACGACTACTACGGGGTCTCGTGTGCCTATCCGGGCAAGCACGACCATCGCTCCGAGGTGACCGAGTACTGCGCTGTGCACGTTCCGCTGGAGGCTGTGACCGATGGGGGCCCCGATGGTTCCTGAAGAAAGAAGCATCATGACCGAAGAAACCCCCAAGGCCTACCAGCGTCGTCTGGAGCTGCAGTCGGAGCCCCACGAGCGCTTCCGCGCAGCGTTTGCGAAACACGAGCTGATCGAGAAGTGGTGCCGGTCCGACGACGAGTTCGCGATCTACCACATCGGCCGCCCCGGCTCGTCCGCCTACCACGCGCAGATCATGTTGCCGCCTCGCACGGGCTACATCGTCGTGATTGGTGACGTGCCCAACGCGGTGATGAAGGGGGTTGCCTCTTCAGGTCGCCCCGTCGACCGCTTGAAGGCAGCGCTGGACCTGGAGCTGGGCACCTATGCTGAATCGAGTCGCTTCGTGGAGAAGCTCACGGGGGGCCATGGCCGCGGCACTCTGCAGGCTGAAGACTGGGAGCCCGGCCTCGCCGCTCTCGACCTGGAGGAGCATATCCAGGCCGAGTTCGAGAACTCGGCAGACCGTGCAAACCACGCAAATCTGTTCGCGCGGCTGCGGGGCTCGATCAGTAAAGGCGCGCGCACTCTGTCGACGGCGCTCTACGAAAACGGCTTAGGCGAGTGGCGTTGCGGGTACTTCATTTCATCCGATGTCTACTACGTCCACGCAGCGCTCGAACGCTGCCACCAGCTCGTGCAAGCGAAGGAAGAGAAACCATGAGTAAAAAGAAGGAAGCTTTTCTGGAACCGCCGACGACCCGGGCCGAAAAACAAAAACTGTTCGGTTTGAGGCACCCCGAGCTCGTCGATCGTCGATGGTTTTGGTACCGCGGCAAGCCCCGTGAGGCCTACCGCGTGATCCAGATTGTGGACAGCGGCGTGGATGCCAAACACAGGGAGGCGTGGCTCGAGTACCCGCGGGGCAGCCTGCGGATCGTTCCCGCCGCGGAGGTGTATGCCGATCGTGGCCAATGCCTCACGAGCAGCGACCAGTGGATTCGTGGGTACGTGCATAGGCACGGGCACATCTTCGAGGTCATTCATCAGAAGGGTCGCACCAAGCTGCTCACGTCATCGGGCCGCGAGACGGCTTGGTACGGGGATGTGGTGACAAGTCGCGCCCAGGCGGTCGTGGAGGCCAAAGAGTACCTGCGCAAGGAAGTGGAACGGGACACCAAAGACTTGAAGAAGTCGAAGGTCGCTTTGGCCAAGCTGTCCGTGGAAGCCAGTCGGCTGCGCAAGGCTCTCGAGCGGGACTTGGCAGCGCGGGATTGACGGGCCAAAGCCGTCAAGTAGCCGCTCTCGAATCCATCCATTTATAGCTAGAAAAGGTTTGACCATGAAAAAACTGATCGAATCCATCCGCCACGACTGGCGGATGCTCAACTGGAGGTTCTGATGGGCCTCTACACCACCATCAACTGTGCCGACGGCACGAGCATGCAGATCAAGACCGGGTTCGATGCTTGCAAAGACTACTCGGTCGGCGATCAGATCGAGGAGTCTCGCTGCATCGACGGCCCCTGGCTCGGGACGCGGTCCAACCCGGACTACGACCGGGCTCGTGATGGCGACGACTGGGACAAGAAGTACCTGGAGGACCGGTCGGTGCTCATTATCGAGGGCAAGGTCGTGGGCATCGTCCCGGTGGACAAGACCGACGAGTCCTACCGGAAGTGGCTCGAGTCGCTCCGCGCGTTGGTGCTCTGATGCCTGATGACCGCCCTCACCCCTATCGCTCTCCGCAGGAAGCTGTCGACGACCTCGTGCGTCCGGAGAACCCGGGTTTTCTGTTTAGCTACTGGTTTCTCGTGCTCGCGTTGCTGCAGGCAGCGCTTCTCCTGTCCAGTTGCGCGGTGATCGGCGCTCTTTTCGACGACCTTGCCGGGGGTACTGCTGTCGGCGTGCTGCTAGGCGCGATCTTTGGATTCCTCAAGCTGCACGATGCACGAAAAGGCCGCGATCAGATGCTGGGTCGGGACCGCCAGATGGAGACCATCCAGCGTCGCTATTTGGCGATGGAAACCAACTTCTGCCAGAAGGCCTCGCTCGTCCGTAAGCTGCGTAAGACCATACACCAGATCGAAGCCAAGCATGAGGAAGAGCTTCGCGACCAGTCTGACCAATTTCATCGCAATTTCTCCATGCAGACAAAGGTGAACGTCGGCGAACAAGCCAAACTGATCAAGGCAAAGTTTGCAGCCGAGTCGGAGCTGGCCCAGTGCCAGGTCGCCCTGGAGGACATCGGGGACAACTACAACAAGCTGATCGGCACCCTGAGATACGAGCGGGCGCTCTACGTGCGAGCTGCGGAATTGGGCTCCGAGATCGGTCTTGTGCCGCTCGATATTCTCGTGGATCGAGCTCGGGAAGAGCGCGAGACGGAGCGGTGGCTCCCAACCTGGAGGCCCGGCACTTCCGTCACTCCACTACTCGACAAGCAAGGCAAGGCGACCCCCGAGACGGTGGCCTGGCAGAAACAACTCGAAGAGAAACGACCCCACCCTTCCCTGAAGCCGGATTGATGAGCAAGGTAGACGAATACTTCGCCCTGGTGGACCGCACGGGCCGGCGCTCGGACGCGTCCCAGGAGTTTTGGGCCGCGATGACACTCGACGAGAAGCGCATCGCGTGGGCCCGCGCGGCTGAGGGCTCTTCCTACGCGCGGGATATGGAGCTGGGAGCATGAACGACTCGAAAAAGAATTGGCACATCGACTCCGCCGGCGGGACGGCCATCGCGCTGGTCGTCTGCTTTGCGCTTGCGGTCTACGCGACGGGCGAGACGATCAAGGCGGGGCTCGATGCCAAGTCGGCGGGCTCGGCGGCACCCTCCGCTTTAGCTCCCCCGGCCTGGCAGGACTGGCAGTACCGTGATCAGCCCGACGGCCACATGCACGACCCCAGCGATTGTCCCAGCTGCCACTTCGACTCGGGGGCACTGAAGACGCTCGACGGGAAGATGGACCCTCGGGTCTACCGGGCCGCGCAGAAGCTCGAGGCGACCTACATCCAGGAGCGCCGCGATGACCCGGAGCTGCATCGTGCGGGATCGCGGACGCGCTGTCAGTGGGCGCTCGACCAGGCCTGCAACGACTTCTACGCCAAGCCTTGTCAAGGGATGCAGCAGCCCGGGAAGCCTCCCTACGACTTCGAGAAGTACCCGGAGATCAAAGACCACTGCAAACACCGAAGCCATTTGCCCGAGGATTATGATGCCAATTGAACAACCCGAGCCGACCCCCATCCAGAAGGTAAAGTGCAGCACTTGCGACGAAAACGTCTACGCCTGCTTCGCGTCGCAGTGTGATGCCTGCGTCGAGCTCGCGTTCTACAACGCAGCGCTCTACAAGACGCCCTTCGACGAATACGTCAAGCGCAAGGATATTGCGCCGGTGTTCTTCATGCCTCCGTTCAAGCCTGATGACCGGGGGGACAGCGAGGGGTGCGGGTATTACACGGAGAAAGAGGTGCGGGCGCTCGCGTTTCGTCACGAGGGCCCCGAGTACTGGTGGGCGTGTCAAACCGTGTTTCCGTCCACCGACGCCCCGGACCTGGTCGACCAGGAAATCGACTTCCTGGACATCACCACCGGAGTTACGCCCACCCCGGAGCACCTCAAGAAGCTCCAGGCGTACCTGGACAAGTGGTGGGAGGAGTCGGGCGTGATCACCTACGCCCCTCACCCGAGCCGGGTGCTGCTCGCTCCGACGTGCTCGGCGCCCTGCTCCTGGTGTGACAAGAAGAAGTAAAGCGGTGGACGTTACCGCCGCGAAACGCGAAGAGGACACGAAGAACATGACCGATCTGAAGAAGCAACCCGACGCCCCCTGGACCCTGGAGCAGCTCACGGAGGATCCGGAGTTCTGCTGGAGCGATCACTCGCGCGAACTGGTCGCCAGGTACACCGATCGCTGCTGCGAGCTTCTCGACGACTTCAACAAGCAGTTTTGCCTTCGTCTGGGTGAGGACCCGTCGACGCCCACGAGCGTGAACAGCGCCTGCCCGCGCCTGCGTGCCTGGCAGTACACCGTGTGGGCGCACCCGATGCTCGACGAGGAGTGCCAGACGATGGAGGTCCACCCGGGGATCTTCGAGCGTGTCGACGGGGCGGGCGTGGACGATGCCCGCCAGAGTGTGCTTCGGGTCTACAAGAATGACCTCACCCAGATCATCGACAAGATGGTGGTGCACTACATGAGGCGTGACGGGAGCTGGGGTGCGAATCCCGTTCTTCGCGTTAATCGCCTCATCGCTAGGACGTCAGATCCGTGTGAGCGTCTCGTGGAGTACCTCGCCTGGGTAGGCCAGCTGAAGCCCCGGCCCGGCAGGGGTCCCGATCTGCAGGAGTTGGCCGATAAGCTGGCGCATCTCGTGTACGCAGAGCTGGGGATCCACGACCCCGGAATGACTGACCCGGACGTGGCGGCGGAGCGCCAGGGATATTCGGCAATCGAGAAGATCGATTTCGTGCTCGGGTGTCTGGCCGCGCACGCAGGTCGGTTGCCTCGTGAGGAGACCCACGAGAAGCAGCACCAGCAGCACCACGAGAACATGGATCGGTTTCTCCCGGAGCGGACCCCCTGTCAGCCGCTGGCGCAGCGCATCGAGGATCTGGGCGTCGCCTACCTGCAGTCCCGGTCGCGTGCCGAGCACGTCGAGAAGGACAACGAGCAGCTCGCGCGCGACACGGTGGGAGCTCTGCGTCTGCAGGGGCGCCTGTTGGCGGGCTACGGCTTCTACAGCGATATTGCCGCTCCCCACGCGGGCTTTCCCGGGCTTCCCCGGGTCACCGTCGGCAAGAACTGGGACCCCGAACGATGATGTCCCCGAAGATGTACGAGCGAGCGCTCGAAGCTTGCCGCCGCCAGTACCACGCCGAGGAGTCGCGGAAGGCTCGGGAGTGCTTCGAGAAGCACGAGCTGCTCGCAGAGCACTACTGGGGCACCGATCCCCGGGGGCAGCTCGGTGCGACTGACCCGGGACAGTACGGAGCCTGGATCATCGGCGAGCCCGGGAGCAGTAACCTGCGGCTCCACATCAGCGCGCTGACCATGGGCCAGCTCGTCCTGGTGGGTGACCTCGACACCGTCGGCTGGGCCTACGGTCCGAAGCCTCCTAAGAATCGGCTGCGGTGGATGGCTCGATCGGTGGGTGGCATCAACGGGTACTTCATGGAGAAGCTCGTCATCGCGACCGGGCGCCAGCGCGATGAGTGGTGCGAGTTCAATGCGGAACTGGCTTGGATCCAGGCGCTCTACTATCGGCGGCTGGGATACATCAGCCGGGGGGTCATGGAAGAGGTGCAGATTTTTCTGCACGGGTATCGTATCGATGACTGCATCAACCCCTACACCGATCTCCTCGAACTCCTTTTTCAGGAGGATAACGATTCCTGCGAATGGGCGCCTGGCATCGGGATGCGCATCAAGCCAGCGGTCTTCATGTACTCGGCCGCGCTGCAGAAGTGCGACGAGCTCGTCAACGGACCGCTGCAAGAGGAAGGCAAGTGGTAGCTGTGAGTAACGACCCCCCCAAAGAACTCACCCTGAAGGACATCGACTTCGAGTTGGTGCGCGCGGAGAAGCAGCGTCTGGCGATGGCAGCGGAACAGACCGCCGTGAAGAGCAAGCTGAAGGCCTACCAGCTGCGGACCGACTCCGGGTTTCTCTCCCTGGTCGCTGTCATCCTGTGCCTGCAGGACCCGGGCTACGTGACGGTGTCACTGGGTATCGTGTCGGGGCTCGCGGCGTTTGTGATGCACCGGGTCGCAGCGTTCCAGATCCGTCAGATCGAGGAACACCTTGCCGAGCGCATCGGTGAGATCTTCGAGAGCGGCCACGACGCCTGGCGGGATCCGGACTGATGCGCTCAGCCAGGTTACAGATTCCGCTTGCTCCGGATGACGGCCATTTCGAGGCGTCGGGCCAAGCTCACGTTTTGCCCCAGGGCGACGTCGGTACCCTTCACCAGCCAGTCCTCGATCGGGTGGTCGAGGGCCAGCTCCCGCATGAGTTCGATTTCGGGCCGATGGGTGTAGACCACGATGCCCGGCATGTAGAACTCGCCCACGCCGACCCGTCGCTCGATGTCTTCCAGCATCCCCGCCAGATTGCCGTCCGGGGCGTCGGGTTGGTTGGGGTTGAGGAGCACCAGATCGATTTCACTGCGCTGCAGCGCGATCATGGCGGTCGCGTAGTTGAGGGCGTGAGCCCACCAGACTGATGTGCTGAAGCTGGTGCGGGCCAGGATCTCCTGGATCACAGACAGCTCAAACGGCTCTTCGTCGACAAGTAGTAGGCGATGCACTCCAATAAACTACCGAGAAACGAGGCAGAATGTTAGCTCTGAGCGTCCGTCAGCCCTGGGGAGCCGCGATTATCCACGGCAGCAAACGAATCGAGAACCGCGGCTTCGCGACGAATTATCGCGGCCCGGTGATGATCTGCTCGAGCGCGGCCGTCCCGAGGGCCGAATACGACCCCGCCAAGGACGCTATCGAGTCGCTGGAGGTCGCCGAGGAGCCCCCGGTGCCCTGGGAGCTGCCCGAGTACAAGGACCGCAAGGACCACGACTGGACGCGGATGGGCTACGCCCTCGGGCTCGCGACGATCATCGGTTGCGCTCACGTGCAGCCCGACAAGGTGCGGTACCGGCGGTTGGGTGCGCGGCGGTTCAGCTCGACCGGTGAGCACATCGGGTCGGTCGGGGAGTACTGCAGCCTGGAGGAGGACACCTGGTGGTGGATCCTGGGGTCGCGGGTCATCGTCTACAAGACGCCCTGGCGGATCAAGGGAGCGCTGGGTCTGCGCCGGCGGATCAAGGCAGCTCACCACGCGGGTTGGCCCGGTATGGCGGATTTCGTCTCGATGCCCGTGTCCGACGTGCACGAGGTCTGCATGATGGGTGGTCATCGTGAGAGCTTTGACGGACACTGGGCGGAGTTTGGTGGGGAGGCACCGATCTGATGATCGAGCTCGAAAACAACAGGATTCCCTCGTCGCATGTTTCGATGATCGAGCACGTGGCCAATATCCTCGACCCGGCGATCCGCACGACCGCCGAGGAGAAGTACTCTCAGGTGGATCACTGCTTTCTGGAGTGGACGTCGACTGACGGGTTGAAACAGTCTGGCGGGTTTTCTCGTCGCGGCACTCCAGCCGACTACGCGCGCTCCACGTGTGAGGCGTTGCGTCGCCTTTGCCGCGCCTCGACGCACGGGCTGGTAGCGTCCTACTGCGTCGGGTGGAAGACCGACGGGGTCGAGACCACGGCAGTCGGTGGTGGAATGACGTGGGAACAGTTCGAGGAGCTGCGGGACTCGAAGCTGTACGAGGCGAAGGAAGTCATGGAAGGGACTGAATGATGGCGGAGCTGACAGGAGTAATCGAGCGCGTTGCGATCCGTGGAGTGAAAAATCTTCCCCAGATGCCTCTCGTCGCCACGTGGAGCCCGCTTCCGTTTGCAGTGCTTGGTCTCTGGCGAGGAACGAGGGACGGATCGGACACCTATATCGTGCGCCTGGAGGGACTCTCTCACGGCAAGCTGAAGACCTTCGATCTAGACATCCCAGAAGCGTTGTTCGACTGCTTTGTTTATCAGTATGGATTCATGCTGGATCCCGTTCTGGAAGAGACCCGGCTCGTGGCCAATTACGGCCCCCAGCTGAACTCATGCAAGCCCGGGCCCCGAATGGGGCAGCCTGATCGCCGGGACTGCTGGCGCCATCGCTTCACGGACATCACTTGGAAGGTGCTCGCTCGCTGGTATCGGATCATTCCCGTGCAGAAGGAGTTGATCGCCAAGGCTCGCGCCAGTGGTGACCCTGCACTGAAGGAACTCGCCGACAAGCTCTGGGATGGCATCATCGGAATCGGGGGTGGTCCGTGAACTGGATGTTGCTCGTCGGGTTGGCTGTGGGTATTTTGCTCTGTGGAATCAGTTGTCGCCGTGCGTGGCTGCGGATCCATGCCGACTTCGCGGAACTGGAATCGAGGAGAGCGGAATCGGAGTCGAAGAGCACGTTTTTCCGAGACGTGTCCACCTATCCGCCGAAGTGGCAACAAAGCGCGCGTGGGCTCGAGCGTCTCCTGAGAGAGGACGCCGATCGTAGCTGTCGCATCGACTGTTTCGTCGAGTGGACGATCCGGATTGATGGGGAGGACAAGGTACGAGCTTTCGGAGCGGAGTGGGCCCCCTCTCAGAGCGCGGGCAGCTGCAAGGGGGTGCTCATGATGTTGGGCCTCTTGCTCGCCCACGAGGCCCAAGAGGGCATCGAAGTGTGTACCGTGCGGGTCGAATGGGACCGGCGCCTGACATCCTTGGGCGCGGCAGTTTGCGAGACGACGATGGACTCGTCCACGGTGCTCACGTGGACCAAGGACATTCCGGACCGGAGCCTGTGATGCTCGAGGAGCGTCTCTTGCGGGTCGGTGGCGCCCGAGTCGCGTTGCCCGGGGAGCTGCCCGAGTGGCTCCTGGATGCGGAGGTGGAGTGGAAGCTGGACCTCGGCGCCGAGAAGCTTCTGCCGGGCGCTCCGGGCGCCTGCCACGCGATGGCCGCGCTCCGCTACAAGCACGACGGGCTCCCCATCGTGCACGGGTTCGTGCTGCGCACCGATCCGGGGAGCCGTGGCGCCTGGATGGAGCACTCCTGGAACCTCGACCGTCCCGAGGGGGGCCGCGTGGTCGACTCGCCGCCGGCGGCCTTGGTCTACTACGGGCTCCCCTTGAACGAGGAGCAGTCGGCTGTCTTCTGTTGGTCGGCGGGGGTGGATCTGGTGGACCATGACTGACGAGAAGGTTGCGTCGCTGATCGAGTTTCGGGAGCGCAAACGCGAGCCCGAGCTCGTCGCGGGCACGCAGATCCTGGAGAGCGAGCGCGGCCAGCGGTGCATGCACTACAGCCCGTGCCAGATCGTGCTGTCCGAGGCGAAGCGAGAGATCCGCTGCAGCCGCTGCAACGCGTTGCTCGACCAGTTCGATGTGCTGTTGTCGTTTGCCTACCAGGAGCGGCACCTGCTCGTCGACGCGAAGTCTCTGATAAATCAGCGCAAGTACCTGGAGGGCCTCGCCGCCGAGGAAGACCGGATCAAGGCTCGGCTGAAGAACGCTCGCCAGCGCCTGACCGAAGTGGCCCCCGACGATCCGGACGCGCACACCGCGGAGTCGACCACGTACCACAAACGCACCAACCGCGGCGAAGAGCCGATCGAGCGCATGTACCAGTACGAGACGTCCGCCGGCGAAGCGGGGGATCGGGCACTCAAGCGAGCACAGGAGGAAAAAGATGCCTGAGTTGATCCTGAACAAGCCAGGAGTGGTCACGGTCGAGCACGACCTGTCGCTGGTCGCTCCGTTTGAGGCCTCGGCGGTCTTCAGTCCGTGTGGCACTTTCCGCTATCACCTGGAGCGTCGCTGGGTCGCTGCACCCACCCCCTTTCTGCTCTGGGTGATGCTCAATCCCTCGACGGCAGATGCCTTCAAGGTCGACCCCACCGTCAACCGGTGCATCAACTACGCCAAGCAGTGGGGCTACGGCGGCATCCAGGTGGTCAACCTGTTTGCCTACCGCTCGACGGACCGCAGCGTGCTGTCCAAGGTGGCCGACCCCGTCGGGCCACTCAACGATTTCTACATCCGCAGCTCCGCCGAGCGTTGCGCTTCGGTGATGTGCGGCTGGGGCAACGACGGCAGCGTCCTGAACCGCGGCGCGGTCGTCGCCAAGATGCTCCGGGGGGTCGAGCACATCGACCTGCGGGTGCTGAAGCTCACGAAGACCGGTCAACCCATCCACCCGCTGTACCAGCGGAAAGACGAGAAACCACAATTTTGGAGCAAGCCATGACCAAGAATTTCGCAGAGCAGCTCGAACCGACAGAATTCGAGCTCGACCTTATCGACAAATGGCCGAAGCCCGAGGGCCCGGGGCCGGCGATGGATCCGGAGTGCGTGCGATTGTGCGCCACTCTCAACGCGCTGCCGGGTATCCGGACGACGGAGAGCTGCTGTGGCCACGGGGACAGTCGCTATCGGATCTGGCTGATGATCGATCCGGATTCGGTCGGTGCGCTCGTGTTGCAGCGTGCCTTGTCGGGCCGCTACTACCGGTACGGCGTCGGTGAAAGTCGCTACGAGCCGACTTGGCGGTGCTTCCTCGGCGACTCGGACGTCGATCTGAGCTGGGTGCTGGAGGGTGGTGTGATGCCTCGCCGCAGCAGCTCCTACCCGCCAGCCGATTGCTTGGCCCAGAACATCGCCGCCCTGCTCGCCTCCACCCCCGACATGACCTGGTTTGCGAAGGTGGCCGGCAAGTCTGAACTCGTCGAGAACCTGGCCGACTACGCTCACGACTCCTGGTCGGGTTGGATGCGCTACTTGTTCAGCAAGTCGAAGGACCAGGAGGACGGTACGGTGGTCATCCCTCGGGAGCTGGTCGAGCGTTGGTCCCGGCAGGTGGTGACGCGCTACGCCGGGCTCCCGGAGTCCGAGAAGAAGTCAGACCGCGCCGAAGCGGCCAAGATGCTCGAGGTGATCGACAAGGCGCGCTCGGCTCGGAGCGGTTTCGACCCGCTCGATAGCCCGGACCCCCCGCAGGGATCATCGCTCGATGGCTGAGCTCGAAGAGGACGACGACGTCCGGGGGCTTTTTTCGGAGGACCCCGAGAAGCTTCGCGAGGAGCTGCACGACCTGGTCGACGAGGCCCACGAGAACGAGGTGCGAGCGATGCTGATGGCAGCTCGCCGCTGGGTGCGGTTTGGACAGAAGGAGTACGGTCCCCTGCAGCTCCACGACGGCCGCGAGAACCCGATCGAGCGCACCCGGGAACTGATCGACGATCTGCTCTACGGGCTCAAAGAGCGCTTGGAGCAGACCGACAATCGGCGTATGGCTCGCGAGCTGCACGACGCGGTCCGCAGCGGGGACACGGAGAAGTCGCAGAAGCTTCTGTTGGAGCTCGAGCGCCGCTGCAAAAACTCGGCAATGCTCTGGCGCACCATGCGCGGGACGTTGGATAAGTAACAACACACACACACACTACGAGGAAACAGCATGAAAAAAGCCCAAACCTACACGGAGTACCTCGAGCGGTACTTCTCGCCGGAGTCGTTGGTCTCGGCTGGCAACAACTACGATCTGGAGGATCAGCTGCGCGTTTACGCGTGGCACCGTGGCCTTCGGTTCGACTGCTACAGCAGGTACTTTCGTCTCCGCCCTCAGATTGACGGCGTCGTGGTGAATAACACCTGCGATGGCGATCATGTCATGTCTCGCGGCCGGAAGTTCGAGGTCCCTGATACATGGTGGGACGATTCGGTGCCCGAAGAGTATCGTGTGCAGGCAGAGTTTGTTCCGCATGGGAACGAGTACTGGTCGATCGCGTTGGGTCGCGTGACGGTCGTGGTCGAGGTCGACCGCGGCGTGGTGGGGTACTGGACTGCGGCTCCCGACGCACTCCACGCGCTGGAGGGCGATCAGAATGTTGCCGAGTACGTGGAGGCCTTGCTGAAGAGCGTCTGGCCTCATGGGCTGCCCGAGGTCGTGGAGGACCCGCGACCCCAGGTGAATCTGCTGGAGCGGGATCACAACGGCAACTTGAGGCTCAAGCCTCATCGGCTCTCGCGTTACGCCCCCTACGAGGCGCGGCACTACAGCGAGCCGATTCGTGACCAACTGTCCGCGGTGCGCTCGTGGGCAGACAGTTCCGATCCGGGTTTGACGCTGCTGCGGGGACAGCCTCGCACGGGCAAGACCTTTTTCCTGCGGGCTGTGCTTTCCGAATGCAAAAACGTGGAGGTGGCGCTTCTGTCGGGTCGCAATGTCTCGGACATCGACGGCCCGGCGATGCTGCAGCTCCTGCTGAACCGTGACGCGAAGGACCGGAAGCCCTTGCTGGTCCTGCTGGAGGACGGCGACGAGTTCGTGCGGAAACGGAGCAGTGGGCGCGACGCGTCTCCCGTCGCGCAGCTTCTCAACCTCACGGACGGCATTCTCGGTGACATGCTCAACGTCAAGTTCATGGTGACGAGCAACCTGAAGGCGATCGACGTGGATCCCGCGATCCTCGGAGCGGGCCGCATGAAGCATCGGGTGGAGGTCGGGCCGCTGTCGGCGGTCGAGGCAACGGCTGTGGCCAAGTCGCTCGGATCGAATCACATGTACACGGAGCCCACGCCGCTGGGGCAGGTTTACGCGGACGCTCCGAAGGCGGAGGTGAAGCAGCTGGATGTTTTGGATCATCATGTTGTTTCGCCGTTCCCGGGCCCGAAGTCTTCCGAACCCGCCATTCCGGCCAGCGCCTGACACCCTGACACACACTCCGTCGGATTGAGAAAAGCGACCCCTGGGTGTTGACAGCGCGACACCCGGGGGCCATTGTGTCGGCTCAGAGGCACACCATGGCAATCGAGATTTGGCAGCGACAAGAGAAGGTAGTGGTAGCGCGCTATGTTTCTGCGTGTCCGACGCCCGGTAAGCCCTGGCGGGTCTCGGGGGCCGGCAAGCGGGTCCCTACCGACCTTCCCCTCCCCTGGTTTGGGGAGGACGACTTCCAGAAGGATTTCGTGCTCGAGCAGCTGGGCGAATGTCGCACCGACATCGATCTTGTGGCTCGTCGAAGCTGTTACCGGGTGGAGGTGACGAAGGAATCGGCAGACCGCTGGGCTCTGCGCCGCTACACGGCGGGGGGTGGCGAGTACGGGCCGACGGTCTACATCGCGGGCACGCCATCCTCGAGCCAGGACGGCTTCATGTTGATCGGCGACATGGAGGGCGAGTTCGAGCCGGTGCCCGCTGACTCCTGTTTCGAGCAATGGCGCAAGGAAACTGACGGGAGGTACCTGTGAAGCAGGACCAGGTGTTTGCCTTGATCCGATCGCACACCGATGGCGACGAGGAGAGGTTTCAGAACACAGTGCGCCAAATGGCGGCTCACGCCGAGGCGCAGGGCCGGTATAAGACGAAACAGCGATTGCTGGGAGCGACGCAGCAGTCGTATGGCGTGCGTCGATTGCAGCCGCTCCGGAGTTTGTCGGATGGGAAACTGTTCGACATCGTGAGTTCCACGGTCAAGATGGATGATCTGGTGTTGAGCGCGGATCTGCGCACGGCGATTCAGGACATCCTGGCCGAGCAACGCGCCGCCGAGCGGCTAGCGGCCCACAACCTGAGCCCCGCTCGAAAGCTTCTGTTCGTGGGGCCCCCGGGGACTGGCAAGACTGCGTCCGCCGCTCTTCTGGCTACCGAGCTCGGTCGCACTTGCTACCGGGTCAAGGTCGACGGGCTCATCAAGAGCCATCTGGGCGAGACGGGCGCCAACGTGCGAATGGTGTTCGATCACATTCGTGATAATCCTGGAAACATCTATCTCTTCGACGAGTTCGACTCCCTCGGTGCCAGCCGCGCCTCGAAGACTGATCTCCCCGAGATGCGCCGAGTCTTGAACTCGATTCTGATGTTTTTGGAGGACGACCCGTCGGACAACATTCTGATCGGCGCCACCAACCTACCCGAGCTGCTGGATCATGCGTTGCGGCGTCGATTCGACCAAGTCATCACCTACACGCTGCCCGCTGGCGTCGAGGCTTGGGAGGTGGCGGAGCGGGTCTGGACGCGGCACCGGGTGATATGGGCCGCGTCCATCGGCTATGTGCGCGACGGAAAACTGCCAGTCGAGCTGGCGGAGAAGCTGTCTGCGAAATTGGAAGGATCGAGTCACGCAGAGATCGAGCAATGGGCGTTGAGGTTGGCCAAGCGCGTGGTGCTTGCCAATGGCGACGTCATCACCAACGAAGACGTCTACGGGTGCGACGACGAGGAAAAAACAGCATGAGTGGTTCTAGTGCACGACTCTCGGTTTCAGGGGCTACTCCAAGTCCCGAAGGCGAACAAGTTTCCGGACATGCCGCTACGAGCGGGGAAGTCAGTTCGGGGACGCTCGCCAATAGCCAGCGACGCAATTCCCATTTGCGCGCGGCAACTCCCACGACCGAGAGTCGTGCTCTCGAGCCCCTCAGCATCGTCCGAGCCACCGGCAAAATTGCCGTCGACACGAGCCTGCTAGCCGACAACGAGAGCCACGCGCTCCGCAAACGGCTGCTGGAGGTGCGCCGAAGCTTGGCCCTGGCGGCCAACATTGCGGTGCGGGTGCACTGGCGGGTGGATGCGCGCATCGTGCAGCGGTACCTCGTGCACGAGCAACGGGCCCCCAAGGCCAAGGAGTGGCAGGCGACCGAGCAGGAGCTGCGCGACGCGATCGACGAGGTGGCTCCGCTGGTGACGCCGGCGGTCGCCCAGGTGCTCACCGACAAGTGTCTCCGGAAGGGGCAGCTCGACCTGTTTTCGCTGGTGCGGCAGATTGCCCCGGACGTGTCCTCGGGCATCGCCAGTGCCCTCAACCGCAAGGTCATGCAGCGCTGGCGCACCGACCGCTTCAAGGTGCTGGTGCAGCACGAGAAAGCGCCCCCTCACTACCGCGGCACGTTGCCCATCCCGATCCGCGCCTCCGACATGCGCTTCGTGCGTGACGGCCGGCGGTTTCTGATGACCTTCAATCTGAGCCCCGGTCGCCACAAGGGCGGCGAGTTCACGCTGCCCATCGAGCCCCGGGACGGCTACCAGCGGCAGCTCCTGGGCGACTTGGCCGACGGGGTGGTCAAGATCGGTGAAGCGGCTCTCACGCAGGACCGTCTGCGGAAACGCAAGTGGTTTGTGCGCCTGGCCTACACCAAGCAGGTCCCCAAGACCGTCGAGACCAAGCGGGCCGCCATCAACCGGGGCATCACCTGTTTCCTGGCCGCGGTGACCGACACCGGAGAGCAGCTCCTCTACGACGGGGACGACATCGTCGCCCACCTGCGGGGCACGCAGGCCCGGCGGCGCCAGTTTCAGTACCAGGTCAAGGCCTCGGGTCGCGTCGGGCACGGCCGCACGCGCACCCTCAAGCCCATCGATCACCTGGCCGGTGCCAGCGACCGCTGGCGGGACACCCGCTGCAAGACGATCGCCGCTCGCTTCGCCAAGTGGTGCGACGACCGCGGGGTGGGCGTCGTCCTGCTCGAAGACTTCACTGGCATCCGGGACGGGCTCCCGGAGAAGCTCCAGGGGGGCGAGTACGCCTGGCAGGAGATCCAGACCTGGCCCTACTACCGGCTGCAGCAGGACATCCAGTCGGCGCTCGAGTCTTACGGCATCGCCTTCGAGCAGCGCGACCCGGCCTATATCTCCCAGACGTGCCCCAAGTGTGGGCACGTCACCGAAGACAACATCCAGCTCCGTCGTCGGAAGCTGGTCTGCGTCGAGTGCAAACACACCGTGCACCTGGACGTGGCGGCGTGCGAGAATCAGCTGCAGGGAGTCACGGCTCCGAAGAGCTCGCCGCGGAAGAAGAAGCCGGTGGGGAAGCGGCCGAAGAAGAAGTAGGGAGTGGGAGGAACTCGGCTAGATTGTTTGGGAGTGGGAGGGCGTAGACCCGCATGGTGGGAGACGGAGGGTCAGCTTTGATGGAGGTCCCGACAAGCGGATGTGTGGGAACAGGGAGGGCCATGAGACCGATGTGGAGGCAATGACGGATTGGACGTGACGCTGGGAGTGGAGGAAATCCTATCACCTCATTTCGGCTGTGGGAGCTGGAGGCGTGGAGGTTCAAGTCGGGGAGTGGAGGCCGAGTGTCTCGACGACGTGGGAGCGCTGGAGGTCGTGGAGGTTCGAGTTGGGGGTGGAGGCGCGTTCCGAAGGAGGGGAATGGAAAGCAGTGGGACCGGAGGAGACGGAACGATCCTGGGAGCGGCGGAGGACAAGGTCTTGAAAAGTGGGAGCGGAGGGAACGCTCGACCTGTGAAGGACAAGAAATCGTGAGCTATCCGAGTCGACAGAGTGAGCGCTTGACCACCGAGACCTGGGTGGTTGGCGCAGTGATGTGTACGGTGGGGCTTCCTGTCGCCCTGACGCTGGCCGGGGTGGGTACTCTGCTTGGGATGGGTCTCGCGGGGAAGCTACCGTTTCAGAAGTACTGGGATCGTTCGAGTTGATGGGAGTGCTGGAGGCTTGCCGCTTTGCCGAAGTGTGGGGAGGAGTGGAGGTGGCGATGAGTAGGGTTGGGAGTGTGTGGAGGCGGTGAGGAGTTGTTTTGGGTTGGTGTTCGATGGTCGACAGGCGGGCCCCAAACCCGCCAGCGTGGGTTCGATTCCTACCCAGCCCGCTCGTGGGCGTTGGAGGCGCGCGGCAAGGTAGTTGTGGTAAAGGAATGGCTATGAAGAATCTGTTTTTTGTGATCGTGACCGTGTTTGGCCTGCAGGGCTGCGGCATCGGGGCTCAGGCTCTGGACAAGCTCCCGCAGGTCATCGCGACAGTGCAGGACGCCACGAGTGTGCTGCAGACCATCGACCGGGTGGCTCGGCCCTACTTCATGCTGAAGGGGACCAAGCAACAGCTCCGGGAGTACGACGAGCGCTACGCCCAGGCGACCGACGCCTTGAACGTGGCGCTGCGCGCCGCCCAGGGGGTCGAGAAGGTGGACAACGAACAGGTGGGAGCTGCGTTCGACGACTTCGAGACGGCCTACCGCAACCTCACCACGTTGCTTCAGAGTAACGGGCTGATGGCCAAGCCTGGGGACGCTCTCGGAGCGAACCCAGACAAGCCTCAGATCACGGTGCCAGCACCGTTGGCTCTGTCGAGGGACTGATGCGGCCCCAGCCCAAGCGCACCGAACACGGGCCACGTTGGGAGAACGCGAACCCTGGCAAGGGTTGCAACTCCACCCACGTGGCCCGTGCTCGGCGGGGCTGGGCTCGTATCAATGCTCGTCGCCGGCGGCGGCAGCTGAAACGCGAACTGGAGGAAGAATGGCCTACCGAGCAACCGCAGCAATCGTCTACGGACTGAGGATGGACTCCTTCGAGGAGGCCGAGGCACTGCAGGTCTGTCTGAACATCAAAACAGGTAATCGGGGGCGCGAGCACATCGTGGCCGGAAGCGACTCGCAGCCTATTTTCTTTGCTGGTGTGCTTCTGCAGGAGACGGGTGAATGCGAAGCTTCGACCTTCGACCCTCTGCTGCTTTTTCCGCAGGTTTCGCGCGATGACCGGGTCGCTTTGCTCAAAGCCGTCGAGGGCCGCGAGCCTGAATTTCACCTCGTGACCATGTACTTCTGAGGGCACCGATGTACACCTTGACGTTTCAGTATGAATCCTCGGGTACCCCGGATTGGGCGCTCGAAGTGCGTGTGATGAGCGCCCTGGGTCGCCGACACGAACTGTACAAGCAGGGTTCCGGAATGGACATCGAAACGCTTTGGCGGGACATCGCGTGGCAACCTCCCAGCCGCAAGGTCGCGCTCGAGATGCAGAAGACCATTCTCGATGCTTGCATCCGTACCCCTCGTTCGATCGAAGTTGGTATTCGCCGGCTATGACTCTTTTTGTCTACAGAATCGAATTTGGCGAGGTGGTTTACCACGTCTTGGCGCCTTGCCAGAAGCAGGCCGTCAGTCTGCTGAAAAATCACGACTCGATGTGGGACACGGACTGGACCGCTCCCGACAAGATCGAGCGTGTTACGGCGCCTTGCGACGCGACCGTGCAGGACGAGCAGGACGGCGAGATCGTCGACGTGCCCTTGTTCGAGTACGTGAAGCGCTTCACGGACCCCGAGGTCATCTGTTGCTCGGAGTGGTTGGTTTGATGAAAAACCATTTGATGGTGCATGTAGACATCGTGACTGCAGTTTCCACGGAAATGTCGGATGAGGAATTGAAGGAGCACCTCTACGATGTGCTTGCTGGCGCCGAGGGCGTCGTCGAGTCACTTCCCAAAAACTCAAAGGTGACGTTGTCGCCTGGGGTAAAGGTCGATGTGACTCCGATCCGGGATGTCCCGTGACCAAACGCGGCTCTTCGTTACGCGACAACGGTGGAATCTGCGAGTGCTGCAACCGTCCGGAGACCAAGGGCAGCCCGCAGTCGAAGGTCCCTGTGTTTCTGGGTGGTGGGCTTGGCCAAGGCACGATGTGGGCCTGCGCCGCCTGTTGGCGTGAGAGGAAAATCGAGATGACGGAATGGAAAATGAAACCGAGTGAGGTTGCGGCCTATTTGGGCGGCGCGGGCATCGGCCCGAACCGCAACATGCCCAACGGCTTCAACAAGGCGGAGCTCGAATGGGCCGCGATCCTCGTCATCTGTTACTGCGAGCAGAACGGCAACAAGTGGCAGCCGATCATTTACGAGGACTTCGTGGCCTTCCTCGGTTTCAAGATGACCCCGCGGGAAGCCAGCAACCCGTTCTACAAGCCGGACCTGCTGAAGCTCATTGCTGACGGCTACCTCGACGAACAGAACGACGGGGATGTGAAGACCAGCACCATCACTCCGACTGAGAAGTTTGTGGACCACTGCGCGGAATGGATGGCGAAGCGCGATGCTCTCCTCGAAGCTCAGCGGGAGACGAACCAGGAGTTTGTTCGGGAGGAGATGGGGAAGAAGCTGGGGAAGAAGCTGTGAAGCGCGAGGACGCACTCGCACTCGTGGTGCAGGAGCTGGAACGTGTCGAAGGCATGCACGGTCCGCTTCTCAACCTCCACCATGCCTACGGTGTCCTGAAAGAGGAACTCGACGAACTCTGGGACGAGATCAAGAAGAAGTCGAAGGACCGCGCCCCGGCGGCCATCGCCATGGAGGCGTCCCAGGTCGCCACGGTGGCGCTGCGCTTGCTGATCCACCTGGTGGATCAGAAGCACTTGGACATTGCGGCAGACACTCGTGCCTTTTGCGACTACCTGTTTACCCGCCATGCGGATCACTGGCGGAAGGAAATGCCGACGCTCGACGAGTCTTCCGACGAGGCGCGGTCCAAGCTGACTGAGGGCACCTGGGAGTGGGCCGCCAAGCGGATGGTTCTAGGGCGTCGAGTACGGAAACGCGGCTGGATGAAGGCCGTGTTTCTGAAGGCCTCCCCGGGGGGCGTGATCGAGGGGCCGACCCTCAACCTGGCTGACTACTTCGCCACCGATTGGGAGGAGATGCCCTGATGGGATTGTTTACTGAAATAGAGTGCGCTGACGGGGTGATCGTGCAGATCAAGACCCCCGGCAGCCGCGACTTCTCCAGTCGCTTCAGGGTGGGAGAGTTTGCCGACGTCGACGACGGGGTCTACGAAGGCATTCGTCCAAATCCGGCCTACCCGGGTGAGCCCGGGCAGAACGTGCCGGTCAACCTGGCGGACCGGTACGTCATCATCCTGAATGAGACGGTTGCCGGTTGGGCCCCTCGCAGCAAAATCGATGCCTTGGAAGCTCAGCTGAAGGAGCTGCATCTTGCCGAGGAGGATCCGGAGGACAGTCCGTTCGTGAGGCAGACCCTGTACACCAACAGCGTGAGGGGCATGCTCGCGTCGTTCGTGGGCTCGCTGTTTCGAGTGGCTCGCCCGGAGCGGGTAAAGGTTGCGCTGGAGGGTCTCCTCGAAAACTGGGACGACCGAGTCAAGGAAGCGCAACGCCTCGACGGCATGTTTACCGAGCAACTCGGCGAGCGCTCCGGGTGGCCCGGCGAGGACTTCATCAACCGCGAAGGCGGCTAGCTCAATGGCGACCTGCACTGAGAAACCCTATCGGGAGAACGCCGCCCCGACCGGATTTGACAATCAGTTCGAGGACGAGCTGTGGCGAGAGATCTACGTTGCAATGGCGGTGCGCTATCCAGCCACCACTGGTGACGAGGCCGCCGGCTGGGCCGATGGTGCGGTGCGCAGATACCGCCTTCGGGCTAGTCAGTCTCACAACGAAGTCGAGAGGACGCTGTGGGGAAAGACCTACACAAAAATGGTGGTGGGCTACGCGACCATGAGTGGTGACGAGGCCGCCGGCTGGGCCGATGGTGCGGTGCGCAGATACCGCCTTCGAGTTGCGGCCTAGTCCGCGACCGGCAGCGTGTAGCGCCGCAGATCGTTCAGGTACATCCGGAACTCCGGCGAGACGTGGGCGGCAGCCTGGCGGCTGATGAGATCCTGGTCGTCGTCGACGCCGGGCTCCGCGCGGGGAATCACAGGTGCGACCAGCTCGCCGCCGATCTCGTGCACCGGCACCACGAAGACGTTCTTGCGCACGAGCGCGGCCTTTTTCTTGCCGACCCGTGGGAACTTGTAGGAGAGCCCGACCACCACGCCGCCCTCGTCGAAGGGTCGCGCGTCGCTGACGTCGCCGTCGATGACGGGGTACTCGTGCCCCATGAAGCTCCAGCTCTCGGGGAGCTTGTGCTTACCCGTGAGGAAGACGACCGCGCAGCGTGTGCCTCGCTCCAGCTCCTGGGCGGTCGCCTGCAGGTTGCGGCCCGAGTAGGAGAAGGTCAGGTCGTAGTTTTCGGGGACGTCCCGCCCGGGCACCTTGGTGTAGTCGTAGAACTGCAGTCCGGGCATCTGCTCGAAGAGTCCCGGATAGACCAGCTCCCAGGGAATGTCGGAGAAAACATTGAGCCGCACGAGCGGCACGGGCTGGTCGCTCCAGGCGCCCCCGATGGGCCGGTGGCGAGCTCGCCCGCCCTCGCACAGGCCCGCGTGAGCCGCGCAGTTGGCAAACAGCCAGCGCCCGAAGTGAGCCGGACGGTGCAGCAGAGCTGCCATGCGCCCCGCCTTGATGACTGCATTGTAGACGTCGGCGGTGTTGCGCCCGGAGTAGACGAGACAGCTCTGGGCACACTCCTTGGAGGCGCCAACGCAGGTGTTGACGTCCTCCCAGATCGCGTCCTCACTGTCGAGCTTGCGCCGGGCAGCTCCCAGGGTCTTGGCTCCGGTGAGCACCATCGGCCAGGTGTGGTTGGGGAGCAGACTCAGGCCCTTGACGTCGATCGCGGGGAGCCCGCGGCCCGGGTCGCTCTTTTCGGTCTTGTAGTTCTGTCCGAGGAGCGCTTCCCGCATGCCATCCCAGCTCTGGTAGCGGGTGACCGGTTTGCCTTGGCGCTCGGTCGGAAGAAACTGTGCCAGTTCCCGCACCACCTCTTCGGGGCTGATCTGGTCGACCTCGGCCTGCTCGATGCGCAGATTGCCCATTCGCTTCCAGGCGAGCTCGGCATCGACCGGGTTGGGGGTAAAATCGGCCCCTTGGAGCACTTCGTCGGGAAAATCAGCATCCAGCCAGACGCGATCCGGAGACCCGGCTCGCCGTTCGGCGCGGTTGGCCGCACCATCCCGAGTGCTTTCGACGTCGAGTACTTCTCCGTCATCGCCCACCACGGCGTACCGTGTGGGAGGATTTTCGACCCACGCAGAGCCCTCGGGTCCCCCAAATCGACTTCGGCCGCCCCGTTCCTTCATGGGGCGAAGATAGCGCAGAAAAGCCTTGCGTGTCGCGGCGCTTGAGTCGAGGCCCGGGTCCTAGTACATTTCCCAGAGGGCCGCCCCCGACGTACCCGCTAGGGTATAGGTATGCGTGCATCCCGTGACTGGTCAGTCGGAGCGACAGCTCCCACACGAATGCAGAGCTTCCGGGGCAGTCCGGATACGCTCCAGCGTATGCGTGAGCAGACCTGGGGTCCGCGGGGCGAACAGAGCCAAACCGTCCGGTTTCTGACCGAGCAGGTGACCTCCGGGCTGCGCCCGAAAGACTACCTCGGAGAGATCCTGGCGATCCGCAACTTCGCGCTCGCCCGGGTGCGCTACGTCAACGACCCCCTGCATATCGAGCGCATCAAGGACCCCGAGCGCATGGCCTGGGAAATCGCCACTTTGGGGTCGACTTCGGCAGATTGTGACGAGATTGCGCAGCTGATCGGCACAATGGGGCTCCAGATTGGCCGGAATGCCGATTTTGTCGTGGTCGGCTTCGGGGGCCCCGGCGACTTCTCTCACGTCTTCGCCCGCCTCCAGGAGCCCAAGACCGGCCAGTGGATCATCTGCGACCCGGTCGCTGGGTCGGACGAGGGGGGGATGGCCCGCCGCATCCAGACGCACCAGATCTGGCCACTCGACGAGCACGCGGGCCCTCCAGGCGTGCGAGCTGCTGCCCCCGCCGCTAGCCCAACCGCTGGCGTGGGCAACTGGGTGCCGACCGCACCTCCCTATGGCGCTGCCCCTCGGGGTGGCCCTCTCACCTACGATCCCCGTCGGCCGCGCACGGCGGCCATCCAGTACTTCCGCCGAGGAGCCATCCGATGATGAAATACCCCGTTCACCCGTCTCAGCCGAACTCGGGCAACGTCCCGGCCTACTTCGGTCCGATGGACACGCTGCCCGGCCAGCACAACACCATCTGGGATGTGTGGGGGCAGGTCGGCGGGCGCACGCTCGGCAGCCTGGGCTCCGACACCACGCCCTCGAAACCGATCGGCGAGGGTGCCGATGCGAGCATGGACGACATCCCGGTTTACGCGAACGAGCTCGAAGTGTTGCCGCACCTCGACGACGTCGTGGGCAACGGCATTTTCGACCCCGAGGGCACCCGCCCCACGATCCATCCGGACGCGGGCGTCTTCGCCAGCCGCTACGCCCAGCCCGGCTACCTCGCTCGGGAGCAGTTCTTCAAGCCCTCCGAGGTGATCGACGTCAACACCGGCAAGCCCGTCGTCTACGTGCCGGGCAACGCCGTGCACTGGGACCAGCGCACGGCCGATGTCCTGAACACCCTGCAGCTCTACGAGCCCGGCATGCCCACCACGGGTGGTCGAGCGGCCCAAGCCGAGAGCACCGTCATCCCGCACCAGGGTGGCTGGGCGGTCGGTGAGACGCCGGTGGCGTCGCCTCCGGGGCTCACCACGGGACAGTACGTGGCTGCCGCAGCCATCGCGGGCACGGCGCTCGGGATCCTGTTTGCGACGCTGCAGACGCCGAAACGGGCTCGACGATGAGCAAGCTGATCGGTCTCAGTGGCTACGACCCCGCCAGCACCCCGGAGGGTGTCCCCAACCCGTTTGTGCCGGCCGTGGTGCCGTACCCGTCCGTCTACAAGGGTCCGGACTACACCCGGCCCATGTGGACCCCCTGGGTGAACGTGCGCAACCCCGCCATGGTGTGGGGCGGCGCCGTCAATGGGCTGGGAGCGACCGACGTGATTGCGGCCGGGACGGCGTACCTGAAGCGCTACGGGTTTACGGTGAACGGCCTTTCGGCATCCGGTCCGCAGCGCCAAGCCGCGATCGTTGCAGCCTTCGATGCTGCCGCCCGGCAAAACGGAGTCACCGATCTGGAGCGGCGCCGAGCCCTCGACCGGCTTCTGGTCGCTGGCGCCGCCACGAACCACACTCGCAACGAGCAAGCCATCAAGGCCTACGACGATGATCTTGGAAACCCGCTGACGCGGTCCGCGACGAGCATGCACCGCACGCTCGGGAGCGGTCGGGTTACCCCGGAGCACCTGGAGCGGGTCGCCTATTTGCACGAAACAGCCGCAGGCTGTGGGGTGCCCGACGACGTGATCACTCGCTCCCTCGAGGCCTCGGTCGACACGGACGCGGATGCTGCCGTGGAGGCCTTCGAGGCGGCGATGAAATGCGCCTGCATCGCGGGTCGCGATCCGTACCACCCCTACGACGCCAAGCGCGACGCGATGGTGCGTGGTGGGGTGGCGGGGACGCTCGGCGGCGCGGTCGGCTACTACCTCGGCGGCTGGGTCGGAGCTGCGGTGGGGCTTCTCGCCGGCGCGGGCGCTGGAGCCTACAGCGCCCAGTTCAAGGCGGACGTGCTCGACAGTTCGGGATGCCCCGTCACGAGGGTTTTCTAAGGGCAAGACATCGGCCGGCTGCGTCCGCGCCAGGATACGGAGAAATACCATGAGCAATTACGGACGACAGGTGCTGTTGAAAACCCCGGAAATGGGTGGCGTGTTCGGACCGCAAGGTCAGGGCGGCGGCATCTTCGACGGCTCGATGCAAGGCATGGGCGAGTACTTCGAGAGCGCTCCGCGCGCTGTCGCGGGCCTCGGCGAGTACTTTCAGGGCGCTCCCGAGTCGAGTCCCACTCCGATCTCCGGTGTGGGCTACCCGCTCTACGAGCAGACCGCCCAGGGCACCCGGGAGATTCATCCGCCGGCCTCGATTGCGGTGCATCGGGGCCGCGTGACTTCGGGCGGACGCACTCGGGCTCTCCGGAATGCTCGGCTGGTGCATCGTCCCGCCGCGGGCTTGGGCGCTGCAGACGCATTCCCCTGGAAACAGTGGAGCCCCAACACCGAGCACGCGCAGCGCAACTTCAACGTCTGGGCCGTCAACCAAGGCCTGTGCACCATCACCGAGGACGGCAAGCTCGGGCCCGCCACTTGTGGGGCGATCAAGGCTCAGACCGGTGGTCACCCGGGCACCTGCCAGGGCTCGACTCCTCCGCAGAAATGCGGTCCGGCCGAGACCCCCGCTACCCCCAAGGGGTACATCTGGGGCGTCAAAACGACCGATACCGCAGTCTTGCAGGCCGACTACAACGTGTTCGCCCGTTCGATGGGCTGGTGCCCGATTTCGGTCGACGGCAAACTCGGCAGCGAGACTTGCGGCGCCATGACGCTCTACCAGCGTGAAACCGGATCTGTCGGTATCCCGGGACCCTGCGCGGGCCATCCCGCTCCCCTTCCGGGGCGGTGTGCAGAAAACAAGCCGGTCCCCAACCCTCCCCGCGGTGAGACCCCGGGGGGCGGCGGCGGCGGTGGCGGCGGCGGTGGCGGTGGTCCGATCGTGGAGCCTCCGCCAGTCGTCCAGGCCGGCATGAGCGGCGGCATGAAGGGGGTGCTCGTGGCAGCCGGCTTGGCCGCACTCGTTGGTGGCGGCTACTGGTTGAGCAAGAAAGTCTGAGGTCCCCATGCAGTGGCTCGATATGTCCAATCTCAATTCGCAGGAGTCGCTCGACCAGCTCCAGGGCGTCGGTGCGTATAGCCGCGTCAGCTGGCAGGACGTTTCCGACCAGTTCTCCCCCTACGATCAGCGGGTGTTCAACCCGTTCCCGGGGAGCTTGGGCGCGGACGAGAGCACGCCTACGCCGGTCGACCCGGCACCCGCCGAAACCACGCCCGAGGGGGTGACCACGCAGCCCGAGGTGAAGATCATCGGGGTCTGCGACTTCACGGCGAGTGCGCTCACGGACGCCATCGAAGCCGAGCTCGTCACGACCGGCTACCTCGAGCCGCACTTGGCCAGCGGGACCTTCAGTGAGGCGCTCTGCGCGGCCTACGTGGACGCCTACGGTGAGCGGCCGACTTACGAGTCGCTGGTCGCTCGTTTCCTTCCGGCCGATACCGAGTGCCTGTCCGCGACGGTACCGGCCTGCGCGCAGATCGGCTCGGTCGGGACGCCCGGTTGGAAGACGGCCTTGTGGGTGGGCGCCGCCGGCGCCGCCGGCTACCTCGCCGTCAACTGGTGGAGGAAGCGTCGGTGAGCCATCTGGAGCAGCTCCAGGCCGCGGTCGGAGGCTCCACGCCAGCAGCTCTGCGCGCCTTTCAGCAGCGCGAGGGGCTGCCAGCGACGGGGGTCGTCGACGCGCCGACTCTCGTGGCCGCCGAGATCTACGACCCGGTCAACGCGGGGCCGAGTTGGATCCAGGCGCGTCTCGGTGGGGACCTGTCCGCTCAGGACTCGGGTACCAGCCGCAACATCATGACGCTGTTCAATCAGGTGCCCTGGTGGGCGTATCTCACCGGTGGGGTGCTGTGCTTGGGCTGGGCGAGCTACGCCTGGTACCAGGCCGAAAGGAAGTAGATGGCCGATGATCGCATGCCGCGGTTTGCCGCCCTCTCCGGTATCCAGGGTCTCCCCTGGTCGACGCTGGGACCGGTGCAGTCCGGTGCCTACGTGGAACCAATGCTCGAGCAGTACGTCCGGTTTCTGCAGGTCTTCTCGAAGCTGGATGTACCCAACTACCGCGACCAGGAACTGGATCTCTCCCTGGTCCGGGAGGTGGTCCAGGGGATTGGCCACGAGATCTGGTCCGAGATCCCGAGCTGGGAGCAGTACGCCTCCTTTGCGGTGGTGCCAGTCTCGATGGTGCTGACCGTTTCGCGGGAGCAGCTTTCGACCCTGGTCGCCATGACGGACGCCATCGGCGAGCTCGGCATCCGAGATCACTCCAGCTTGATCTGGGTGGGCTGGATGGAGGAAGGTCTCGCGACTCCTGAGCAGGTCATGGCCGCCGCGGATCGCGTCTACGGGATCCTGGGAGCTGTCATCGAAGCCGACCGCATCGGACTGCTGCAGGTGCTCTACAAGCCGTCCGCCACGCCCGCCTCGGGCCTCGGAGCGGCTATCACGGCGAGCACCGGAGTCATCATCGGCGCCGTGCTCGGTCTCGCGATCGTCTGTTTCCTCATTTACATGCTCGTGCAGAGCAGCCGCGATGCCCAGTTCCGGGACAAGGCCTGCTTCGACCAAGATGGCAAATTCGTAGCCGAGCGTCCGGGTTGCGCAAAGGCCCTGGACAACATCGCATCCAATCAGGCGCTGGTGTCCGCTCTGGCGCCCCTCGCCGACTTTTCCCGCGCTCTCGGCAGTGGGCTCAAGTGGGCGGCTGTCGGCCTGGCTGTGCTCGTGGGCGGGGCCGTGGCCTGGAACATCACCCAGAGCGGACGCGCAACCCGCTCCGCTCGCAAGCGCACGGAGCTGGCACGACTATGATCTTTTCCCGCTTCGACCCGAGCAGTGGTCTCTACGACTACTACGACGCGCCGAGTTCGGTGCACGGCCTGGCCGATGATCTCCCGGTACCCGAGCTGGGGCCGGGCACGCCGCTGGGCGTGCCGAGCGTCGAGGTGGGGCGCAGCCTGCCGAACGACGGCCGCCACATCGGCCGCGGGGAGCGCGCGCAGGGCGTCGTGATGCCGCAGGGGAACTCGTCCGCCTTGGGCGACTGGAACCCGATGACGTGGCACCCAGCTACGATCACCCTGGCAGCGCTCGGGATCGCGCTCGGCTTCGACTACCTGCGCGGTCATCGCTGGCGCCGCGTCCGGTGACCTTCGTCGCGACCCTGCAGATCGGCAACACCACACCCTATGCGGTCGAAGGCGTCCGGGTCGGCAAGGGAACGGTTGGCGGGGCGAGCTCGACCTTCGAGAGCCTCGCGGCCCAGACCTCGCTAGCCGACTGGGCTCGCAACCTCGGCTGGGACGGCCAGGAGCCGCTCGTGGTCGTCGCCTGGAGCGCTGGTGTGTTTGCTCTGCGGTCGTGGCTACGTCGAGGCGACGACGCCGAGATCCCCCGTCTCGGTTTGCTCCTGCTGGACGGCCTACATGGGGGGAGCACCCTGGGGCAGTGTGATCCCGGCCTGGTGTCGGGTGTGGTGCGCTTTGGTCAGACTCTTGACTTCGACCGCGCCCTGGTGGTCACCGCTACGGCTATCAAACCCCCTTACGGCAGCACCGGAGACTGTGCCGCCTACCTCCGAAGGGTGGCCCCCGCCGCGACCGTGATCGAGTCCCCCGGTGATGACGCCCAGGCGCACATCGACCAGGTGGCCCGTGTGGGCCCGGAACTGCTCCGCTCCCAGCTCCTGCCCTGGACGCGGGGGGAATCCCCGGGAATCCCCGGGATTTGGTTTCTGCTGGGCGCCGGCGCGCTCTACTTGGGCTGGCGCTGGGGCCGGTCGGCCAAGTAGATTGGTACCATGAGTCGAATTCGCGTCGTCGATACCCACGACACCGCTGCTGCGATGCGCAAGGCGTTCTACGCCAAGAACGTCTCGGACGAGGAGACGATGAACTTCAGCTGGCCCACGAAGTTTGTGGAGGCTGGCCGGGTGCTGAGCGAGAAGTACACGAGCGACAAGTGGAAGGCGAAGGCCGACTTCGAGGACTACAAGCACCTGACGGAGGGTCCGCAGCGTCTCTACGTGGTGCCCGGTTTTCTGCTCGACGGCGAGACCTCCCGAGCGGTCTCGCTGCCAGGCCAGAAGCTCCGCCCCATCGAACCGATGCCGCAGCACTTTGCGAAGCTCGCGCCGCTCCTGGGATTCCACTACGAGCTGCTCGAGGGCTACGACACCCCACGCAATCGCTCAGAACGCAAGCGCGTCGAAGCTCGCGCCGAAGACGCGGTGTTCGAGCTCGGGGATGACGTCCCGGTCTTTCCGCCGAGCGACTCGGTCTTCAACTGTGTGACCTTCGAGATGTGGCTTGCGGGGGCCGTGCATCCCGAGACCGAGCTGCCGTTTCTGTTCCTGTATCACGAGACCGAGGGCATCCGGGCGATCATCACCGGGGACATCCTGGCCGTCGAGAAGGACGGCATCGTCGGCTAATCGGCGCCCCTTCGGTTGACAGACCCCGAACCAGGGTGCATCGTGCTCGACACCTATGGCAAGTGTCACACGAAGAATCCGTCGATCCATGGTCCGCGTGAAGGGCCGCACCCTTGGCATCCACCCGAGCGGTGCTTGGTACAACCTGGTGACGAGTCATCGTCGCCGTGCAGCTAGCGAGCGTCGTGCCGCTCGCCGCCGTGCCGCTCGGGAGCGGGCCAACGCGAAGAACTCAGGCGCCCCAGAGGCTCTGCGGGACGTCGCTGGCCGTCCCTACCCCGAGGGGAGGGGCACTGATGGATGAGCGCGGGAGCGACGCCAGCGAGGCCGCTCGGCGTCGGATTGCTTACGCCCGAGAGCTTCACGAGACCATTCAGGAGAGCGGCGGCGGTATTCAGGTGACCACGCTGGTGCCTCCGGTCGACCCGGAGACCGGTATCGAGATCATCCACACGACGCCGCGACCCACCACCTCGCAGGGCCTGCAGCTCCTCAATCCGCCCGGCCCGTTTGGTTACGCCCACTGCTACACGACCGGTTTTCTGCAGATGCTCGATCATCCAGAACTGCTGATCATCGGCACGGCGCCGGCTGATCTGATGGCGGCGGTGCTCGTGCGCTGCGTGTCGCTGGTGACGGAGGCGTCGAATGGCGGCATGAAGCTCGAGGCCGGGCATCGTGCCGAGATTTTCACTCCATTCATCGTCAAGGCCTCTCCCGTCGATCCTCGGTGGCACGAGCTGCTCTGCAGCGTCGGGCTCACCTATCACGAGACCTACTGCCAAGACCTGAAGCGACCTTTCGAGGTCCTTCAGCTGCTGATGCCGGATCACAATCAGCGCTACCCCGACGACATTCGCTTTGCGAACACGTCGATGTCGCACCAACCCCTGCTCAGCGACCCCACACTCGAGGGGTCGCGTCTCTCGAACCTGGCAATCGAGGTTCCCTCTGTTCCCTCAAAGGATATGAATTGATGATCGAACTCGCCCGACACGCAGAGAAATGCCAGGTGCTGGAGCGTTTCCAGGCGCAGATCTCCGAGGCCAAGGTCAACATGATGTACGTCGCCTGCCCGATCGTGCCGGCGCCCATGGATGTGGGGTTTGGGCTCCAGTTTCGCGGCCGAGCGATGTTGCCACGCTGGGCGTACACGATCGGCATGGAGGACGTGTACGGTAAACCCGAACTGCTCGTCATCAATCAGTTGGGGTCCGCGCTCGACCCTCAGAAGGTACTGGACGTCGCGATCAACTCAGCTGCCGCGGGGGGCGATCCGTGGACCGAGGGAAAGATCATCGATCCGCGCTGGGCCTCGATGCTGTGCTCGATGCTGGAGCTGCACCAGTTTAGCTTCAGGCTCGGCTCACCCCTGCCGCGCGTGATGCAGCTCCCCTCCGAGTCCAGAATGGATTTGGTGGCGAGTGATCTCGAAGAGGCTGGCCTCGAGACTTCGTTCGAGGAAATTGCCTTCGACGCGTGGAGTTGGAACTGATGGGCGGGCTGCGGGAGCGGTTGGGAGAACTCATCAAGGCGTCGATGGCCGCCGCATTCTCTGTCGGGAGCCGGTCCGGTGATACGAGTAACGACCGAAGGGCAGCGCAACTGGCAGCGGACATCGCCGGCGACTACGACCCGGAAATGAAGGAATTGACACCCGATAATACGCCCGACTCTCACACCGAGGTCTGGGTCTGCTCAGGTGGCAAGGTGTTCATCGGTACCCTGTGGGTTTCGCAGGGCTGGAAGAACCGAGACGGGTATTCGATCGTGACCCCCACCCATTGGGCGCCGATTCGCAAGCCTGCCCCTCCGGAGGTCGCATGACTGGGACCACGCGCCCGGAGCCCATCTTCGTGCACCAGCTCGAGGTCGAGTACTGGTGGAACAACGTGCAGGTGACCGAACGGGCCCAGGCCCGGATGGAGGTGCGGGAGCAATCGACCCACGGTACGACGTGGCACTACGACGTCACCTACGCGGACGCCAAAGAGGCTCTGCGGACTCGTGGGCACCTGGACGTGCCCATCGAGGGAAAGCCCTTGGTGAACGATCGCGCGCTGCGGGAGTTTGTCGCGGTTGTGGACCTGAAGGTGCCCGAATGACCCCCTTCCAGAAGCTGGGGAAACGGGCGGTTGCTGCCCCGGGCTGGCGCTGGCTTCTCGGCAGCGTGGACGTCGACGGCTATCGGGTGTTGTACAAGTTTGAGAACAACAAGCTCGTGACCCACAACGCGAGCGGCTGCAAGCTGGTCGATCCGAAGTACCTGGCGTTCGACTACCCGAAGAACAAGTGGTGGTCCAACATCCCCGATCTGGTGGACGACGCCACCCGAGGCTGCGTGGCTGCGTTGGCTGCCTCTTGGGCGGGCAACCCGAACCTCTATGTCGCACCCTTCGACGGCGAGCCCAGCCGACGTTGGGCGGCTGTCTCCAGAGAAAAAAAGATAGCGTTTGGGCCAGGCCGCCTCGAAGCTCTGATCGCCACCCTCGAGCTACCCTGGGGGTGCCATGACGAAAGATACTGAGCCCCCCGTCGTCGACATCCGCACCGGCAAGCCGCTGCCGTCGCTACTCAGCCCCCTGGAGGCTGGCGAGGCGATTTCGCAGCGAGCGCCGACGCTTTGTTCTCACCTGCATTTTCAGGTCGTCATCGACACTACGACTCAGATGGTGTTCTGCGCGGGCTGTCGCGAGCCTCTGAGTCCTTACGTGGTGCTGCGTCAGTTCATGCAGGCGGAGCGCAAGCTGACCTACTCGAGACAGAAGCGCCAGCAGCTCACCGCCGAGGTTGCGCAACTGAAGGCGGAGGAGCGCCGGGTCAAGTCGCGGCTCAATGCTGCTCGCCGAAAGCTGAAGTCGATCGAGGAGCAGCTCACGCCAGAGCTGTGCGGCACCAAATGACTGGGGGCTGGCCCGGTGACTGGGACTGCGCTGCCTGCCAGAAGGTGTGGGAACGCAGCATGCTCGAAGGCGAGATATTTGCGTTCTTCAATGTGCCCGGGCCAATATGCCCAGACCACAACTACGGGCCGGCCAGTGACAACTACCTTCAGCCCCCAGGTCTTCTTCTTCGCCGGGCGGACTCGCCTGTTCGCCACTGTATGACTATTCCGGTCTCCGGGAGCTGTGTGTGAAGATTCTCAGTAAGAGGGAGCTGATCCGGGAGCTTCGGTCTCAGGGTTTCCGAGTGGAGACTTCGGCTCGGGGCCACTGCAAGGTCTATCCCAAGGACGTCACCCTTCGGATGATCACGATGGCGCCGCATTCTCGCGACCCTCGCGCCTACAAGAACATCGTTTCCGCGCTTCGCTCGGTGGGATTCGAGCCTCCCGGAGCGTCTTGCCCATCCAATCCCGCACCGGTCGTCGAGTCTTCGGCTCCGCCACCCACCACTCCAAGTCCACCTGCGTTCAGGCCGCTCAAGAACGCACCCCAAAAGAAGAGAACGCCCAAGCTCAGTACCGCCCTGCAGTGTTCTCTGGAGGAAAAGCGCAGGACCGAGGCGATAGACCCCACCACTCCAAGCCCGCCACCTGTCGAGGAAACGATGCCGAAGTCAGATCCCAAGCCCAACCGATATGCTTCCTCCGGCCCCGATATTTCACAACCCCCGGTACTGGTGCGTGACCCGCCGCTGGATCTGGACGCCACGCTGGACGCGTTCAATTCGGTGACGGGAAACAACGCTCAGCAGATCATCTTCGTGCGAGTCCAGGAAGAGACCTTCGAGGGATGGCGAGTGGTGATTCCCAGGTCGCCCGTGGAGCTGGTCTCGGATACCTCCGGAGATGGTGCTGACCCCAGCTCCGCGGTCCAGTCCATGATGGCTTCTGTCAAGAGCAAGCTTCGGGATCGCATCAAGGAGCTGCAGGAGCTAGAGGCCAAGCTTTAGTGAAGGACCCGTTGCAGTCGCCGTATCCCTGGTACGGAGGCAAGCGTCGCGTCTCGGGCACAGTGTGGCGAGCGTTGGGGCACGTGCCCAACTACATCGAGCCGTTCTTTGGTTCGGGAGCTGTGCTGTTGGGTCGCCCCGTCCCGGGCAAGATCGAGTCGGTCAACGACTTGGATTGCCACTTGGTAAACTTCTGGCGAGCGACAGTCGCCGATCCCTTGGCGGTTGCGAAGTTCGTAGACTGGCCGGTCAACGAAATGGACCTGCACGCGCGCCACGCGTGGCTGGTGGAGGGCCTGGCGGAGTTGCGCGGCAAGGTGCGAGATGACCCTCACTACTACGACACGAAGCGCGCCGGCTGGTGGGTCTGGGGGCTGTCGGCCTGGATCGGTGGCGAGTGGTGCTCGGCCGAAAAGGGCCCTGGCATATCGCGGCAGAAGCGTCGCCCTGACCTGGGCAAGTCTCGTGGGATTCAGACAGTGAGGAAACGTCCGAACAGTCGACCGCGGGGGGTGCATACAAAACGAGTGCCCCCGCTACGAGCGGGGGACTTTGGCGAGGCTGATGCACCGTCAGCGACGGGCCCTGTCTCGCAAGATCAGCGTACCACGCGCACCCGACTGCCGTCGCTCGGCAACAACAAGGGCGTCCACGGCCTCTCGAAGCCTCCCTGTGAGGTGTGGTTTCAGAATCTGCGCGATCGAATGCGCCACGTGCGCGTCTGCTGCGGCGACTGGCGCCGCGTCGTGACGCCAGCGGTGATGGGCATGGGCTCTGGTGTGGGCGGCATGCGGCCCTGCGGGGTTTTTCTCGACCCGCCCTACAGTCACGACTTGCGTAGCAAGAAGCTCTACGCCGAGGAGGATGGCGACATCGCCGAAGACGTGGCGGAGTGGGCCCGTGAGAACGGCGACCATCCCGAGCTCAGGATCGTGCTGTGCGGTCTGGAGGGCGAGCACGACATGCCCTCGAACTGGACGAGCCACACCTGGCGCTCGAAAGGTTACGGAAGTCAAGACAAGTCGTCGACCGCGGAGGTGTTGTGGATGAGCCCACACTGTCTGCCGATCGACAAGCAAATGGAGCTGTGGTGATGACCTTGAAATGCTGCCGATGTGGCAAAGAAATGAAGCCGAAGAATCAGAAGGTGCTGACCTGGGTCGGTCGATTTCTCGTGAAGGAGACAGCCGCTCTTCCCGCCTGCGTCGACCCTCTCTGTGGCTATGTCGACCTGACACTCGAGACCGCTCTGGAGTACGACCGGAGCGCGTCGCTTCATGTGCTCGACGTGCTGGCGCACAGCCCTCCCACCGATGCCGGGTACCGGTGGACGCTGCGCTTCATTCGGACGGCTCTGGGGCTCGAGCAAGAGCAGATCGCTCAGCATCTGGGCTGGAAAATCGAGCGCGTCAAAAATCCGCAGACAACCGCGGAGTACCAAGCGATGGCGCTGGCCCTGAACGAGCTGCGAGGGGAGGCCAAGGCACCGAGCGAGCGCTTGGTCGAGATCGGTCCCTGGAGCGCTCTGGGGTGCACGTGATCGAGATGACTTGCGGTGCGGTGGTCGCGGCGGTCATTGGGGTCTTGCTGCTCTTGTGGCTCTTCCGGGGAACTGTCGCAAAGAAGCGGCCTAAGCTGACCGATGAACAGCGCAGAGCAGCTCATATCGAGGCGGTGCGTCGGAAGGTTGATGCTCGCCCTCGGCATGGCACGCGTCACGTGGCCCTCGACGCGGACTCTCTCAACGCCCTCGCTCCGGGCACCCATCCCTTCTCGTGCATCATCCACTCCGCGTGTCGGCACCACAGGTACGGCATCGAGCTGATTGTCGAGTCGGACCGGAGCGCCCACATCCGCTGCATCCACTGCGAGCGGGAAGAGATCCCCTATTCGTCTGCGGCCGAGGCCATGGTGCTGAAGAACTACGAGGGGCTGCCGTAAGTCCGCGCAATCACGGAGTATGGTCAAATAATCGACGACTGGATTTTCCTGTCAGAAGGAAAAAGCCGATGCCAGTTCAGCTTCGGTCGGGAGTCGGCGCTCTCCAATCCCGATGGTGAGCGTCTTGGCCGTCAGCAGCATGCTGGCTCCCATCGCAGCGTTGACGAGCAGGGTGGTCCCGAGCTCTTCGCCGAAGTGTCGGGGGTAGTCGCCCGGGCGGGGGGACGGAGACTTGTCGGCGTAGTCCTCCCGGGCTCCTCGCACGATCGCCCAGCCGCCGACCAGGGCTGCAACGGTCAGAATGCCGTAGGCGACGGGTCGATTCATCCTCTATTGCTCCGGAATCAACTCATGGGCCGGGCTCAGTTGGCTCACAGCAATCGGCAACAGGGTTAAGCCCCCGGCGGTGGGCTGCTGGAGATCGCATCCGCCATGGGCCGAAGCAGGCACCCCGATGGTGCGGCCCTGAGCGCACCAAAGCGAGTCCTCTTCCAAGGAACTGGCGACCCGGAAGCCCCGCACGGCCAGCCAGCTCGCGGGCTCGACGGGCTCGAGGTAGGGGTCGGCGCCGTCGGGGAGCACGATCTGCTCGACCCCAAACTCGAAGCGCCCGGCCGAGGTCCCCAACGGTTGCCCGCGTCCAACATGCTGTCCGTCGGATACCGAGGGGGAAATCCCGGCGTAGTAGAGCACGACCGCCTCGTTTTCGGGCTGCACGTGCACCCAGGTGGGACCCGAGCTCACCACGAGCCCCGCGCCCACGCTGAGCACCGGGGAATTCGGTGGAACGTCGAGTTGGAGCGTGTTTTTGCAGGTACCGTGGCCGTCCGGGCCCGGGCAAGCCGCGAGGCGGGCCTTGGCCGTGAGAGCCCTCCGAGGGTTCCAGAGCCCCCGGATCGTGAGTACTGCGCCGACGACGCCGAAAAAGATGCTGGTGCCAGGAACGCCCATGCCTTGAATCTTACCGTGGTTCGGGGGATCCTACCAACCATGGGCGCCCAGTTTCAGCAGCTCCCCGACGGCTATTTGGCGGCGACGTGCCCCGCAACTGGCCAGCGTGTGAGGCTTCACCCCGATCACGCAGGTCAATTTCAAGCTGAGTGTGCCCAAGCCACCGGTGCCAGTCCACACCATTATCCGATCGGTGATGCGGTCGCCCGGGTGACCGGGGCGCTGGGAATCAAGCCCTGCGCTCCGTGTCAGCAGCGCCAGGCCTACCTGAATCGCCTCATTCGTCGCTAATAGGAGCTGTCATCATGCACGAGCGTCATACGCCGCTGTCCGCCTACTCCCAGGTCTCCTCCTACTCGTTGCCGCCCGCGCGGCATCTGATGACGGCGCCGCCGGCGCCCGCGCCGGGCATCATGGACGTTGTCCAGAAGCCGGCCCAGTCGGCCTATCGGCTGAGCGGTATCGGTGATCCTGGCTTCGGGGGTGACCCCTCGGCACCGACCACCCTCGGGATCGTGCTCGCGGTGGGGCTGATCGCTGGCGTCGGCTGGCTGAGCTATCAGGCGGGCAGCGCGATGGCCCCTCGACCGTCCTCTCGCAAGACCTGGGGCATGGTCGGCATTCCGCTCGGGCTCTTCACCGGTCCTCTGGGACTCGGCATCATGGGCGCGGTCAGCAACCAGGGGAAGTGATGTATCTCTACCACCTGACGAGTCGGCATCGACTTTCGGAGCTGCGAGAGTACGGGATCCCCCCGGGAGCTCGAGTGCAGTACGACGTCCCGGAAGTGTATCCGCAGAGCGTCGTGCTCGCGCTCCCCGCAGAAGAGATCATCGGCTATGCGCAGCCCGGCGGATTCGTCCTGGCTGAAGGTGTCGCGCCCGACAACGTGCAGTTCTACGATCGCCAGCTCGGATGGCGCTCCTTTGCGCAGGTGTATCAGCCCAACATCGGGCCGGTCGGCGCCGCCAAGATCAACCTGCGCCAGGTGAGGGCGGAAGGGCGCGCTGCGATGCGCAAGCAGAAGGAGGACTGTGCTCGCCAGCGCCTGCTCCTTCGCGAATCGATCGACGAGGCCGAGAGTCTCCGGTTGGAGGCGCTCGACCGGGCTCGTGGAGAGATGTCCCCGCAGCGTCGAGCGGCCTATGCCGCCGCCGGGCGTCGGAGTCACGAGAAGCGCTCCGAGATGTTCGATGCTGCACGCCGTGACGCGGAGGTGATGGGTCCTGGCATGGGCGAAGTCTTCGACCAGGTTGCACACAGCCTGTACCCACCCAAGGACCGGATGTCCCTCTCCGAGGCCTTTGCGGAGTGGGCTCACAAGAACCCCGAAGAGATCTATGCAATCCAGGAGGCCCTCGCCGAGCAGGCTACGGCCGGCATGATCGCCGATGTGCAGGAGGAGGAGTGGCGCCAGTACCAGGAAAGTCAGGGAGGATCCCCGGGAGAGTGGGAGCAACCCTACGAGACCTACGACGACGCTCCACCCCCTCCGGCACCCTGGGATGACGAGGGGATGACTGGCAACCCGGGCCGCGCTGGCCAAGGCGGGTGCCTGACGATCGACGAGCTTTCCGAGCGCGTATACGAGGGATAGAGATGCCAGTACTGAATTTTGAGCGTGACCGACACGGGACGTGGAGTGGCGGCCTGACGGCGGGCACCATCGTGCATTTCGCGAAGGACCCGGGCAATCGCCGGGTGGTACGCCGCTACCAGCTCCCGACGGGCCAGGTCCAGCACGACTATCTCGCCATGGTGGGAGGGACGGCAGAAAACCCCTCCCTCATGGGACCCTGGAAACACCTGTCGACATCGGCGCGTCCTCCGAACGGCGCTATCGGCCAAGCCTACTAGGTGCTTCCCCCGCGACACCCGTTTGTGGCACACTGCGGGAATGCACCCTAGCGAAGTCGAAAGCTGGCTCACGACCCTCCCCGAGCACCCTGCCGGCGGCTGGGAGTGGGGCACGGTCGAGTCGACGCACGAAGGCCGGCGAGCCATCATTCCGGTCTGGAAAGACGCCCTCTACATCGAGAACCGTCGGCCGGCTTGCACCGCCGAGCAGCTCCAGCAGATGGCTGACGTACTCGACAGCTGTTTGCTGACCCCCTACGTCCTGGACCTGATCGATATGCAGTCCGAGGTGCGGATGGATGCGATCACTCAGGTCGACGGTGTCATCGTCGCGGAGCTGACGTTGAAGTACACCCGGGCGGGAGCTACGAAAGAGGAAGCCCTGTGGCAAGCCGCGCGTGACTACGCCCGAGTCGAAGACGCGGCACTCACCGCCCTGGACCCGGACTGGCGAAACAAGCTGGTCTCGTGTGTGGGGAAGCACTTCGTGCTCAGCAACCGGCTGCTCGAGTCGCACCCGGCGCCGTTCAGTATCAACTACGGCTGGTTTGCGCTGGGCGCCCCGAGCCGCAGCGTCACCGGACTGAAGCTCTGGCAGCCTCCGGGAGCCGGCCATGTCGGGTACTGGCAGATCGACAATTCGCAGGTCGAGCGGCTGATGTACGGCACCACGCTGGTGGGAGCGATCGACGGGGAGGTGCTGCAGCCGCTGCCGACGATCCAAATTGCCCAGGACCCAGACCTCTATCACCTCGTGAGCCACGAACTGCTGAAGCTCGACCGCCAGCCCTTCGTGGAGTTCGTCGACCAGGTCGAGCTCGCCGACGGCACGATCTTCGAGAGGACGGTCGGATGAGCCTGAGCGGTGGCGTGAAGGCGCTGGAGTGGAGCCAGGCCGAGATGGCTCGCGAGAACCCGCCCACGGTGGCGACCCGGGCCAAGTGGTTTCGGCTCTGCGAGCGCAACGGGGTGAAGCTCGTGGGCCCTCACACTCCCGACTCCGCCCTCGAGAGCTGGAACCACTGCGCCGCCGGCGCCTCGGCGGCGATGGTCGCGACGATTCCCGAGCCGCTCTGGCCTCACCGGCCCCGGGCGGGGGCCAAGGAGCTGATGCGGGACGCTATTCGCCGCGGCACCTGGTTGTCGATCGCGGATGTGCGGGCCGGACGCGGGATGCCGGATATTGGCGACTTGGCGATTTACGACCGCAGCAAGCCCGGCCGTCCGGAAACGAACTGGTGGGGGCATGTAGATCGAGTGTCGGGGCTCGCCTACAAGGTGCCCCCCATCACGAGCGAGAGGCAGACGGATTTCCTGGGCTTTGGAAACCTCGGGGCCAACGAGGTCGCGAAGAAGTGGCGCGAGCAGGACACCCTCGTGTCGGCACCGCGCCTCTTGGGCTTCATTCGGTATCCGATGCTCAACGCGGTTTCGGGCGTCGCGCCGGCGGTGAGTCTCCTGGACGAGCAGGAGCTGCACGCACTCGAAGGCCTCTTGGCCCTCACCCTCAACCAGTCGCTCGCCGAGGCCCTCTCGGACGACTCCTGGCGCACTGAGGACTAGATGGCCCGCACCTTTGCCATCGACGTCAGCCACCACCAGAAGGCCCGCTTTCTCCCGTGGCAGGATCTCTACGACGCGGGCTACGGCCTGTGCATCGCCCGGGCCTGCTACGGCACCCGCAAGGACAGCGAGTTCTATCGGCACCTCGAAGCCGCTCGCAAGGTCGGCATGGCTACGGGAGCCTACTGCTTCTTTCGGCAGGGCGAGGAGGCCGAGCCACAGTTCAAGGCGATGGACCAGCAGATTCGGCTGGTCGGGGGCATCGACGTCTATCCGACGATCGATCTGGAGTGGCAGTTCGAGGCCAAGACCAACTGGGACCGCTTCGACAAGGCTGGAATCGAACTCTGCCGCCGCACGATCGCCAAGTACGGTGGGTGCATCGGCTACACCGGTCTCGCGTTCCTGAAGGAATGGCGGCGCTTCGGCTCCCGGGCCCAGGTGTTCGAGCAGCTCGTGCAGTGGATCGCCGCCTACCGCCCGGATCCGCCGGACGTGCGCTGGGATGTCTGGCAGCACGAGGGCGAGAAGGGCATCCCGGGCATCTACGAGCCCCCCCTCGACCAGAATATCGTGGTCGACCTGGACGTGCTCCGGCCCTCCAAGTCGTCGCCGCCGGCGGTCGACGGCGTGCTGCAGCTCTCCGAGAACGTGCTGGGCAACCTCACACTCGAGCTCAACGCCCTGGTCGTCAGCGCCGAGGCCACCCATCCGGAGGGTCCGGTCGCCGAAACGCGGGGCTTTGCCGTGGCCCTGGAGCAGGCGAGCAAAGAGGCTGCCCGGCTTCGGGCTGCCTGGATGGACTCCCCCGCTCCTATCCCGTAGATTTGACCGATGCCATACACAAGCGCGGGTCTCGGGGTTGAATCGAACGCGGGCAGTGGCGTACAGGCGGAAGTCGTGGAGTGCGGGCCTTGCAAACAAAGTGCGATTCCGCTCGTGATCGGCCTGGGTACCGGCATTGTCGCCGGATTCTTTCTCGGAGCGTTTGTCGCGGTGGGTATCGCTTCGGAAAAGCAATGGGAGGACTAGGTAGCTGATGACTACGGAAGCTCGCGCCAACTTTTGGGCTGGACTGATGTTCGGAGTCCTCGGGGGCATCGGTATCGGTCTGCTGATCGCGCCGGCGCTGGAGCGGGTGCGGGGCTAGCCATGGGGATGGAGTCAGCAGGTCCGGGTCCCGAGACCGGCGCGGACGAGGTCATCGTCGATGCTGAGTTGTTCGAGCGTTTTCGTTCCAACAGCAGCGAGGAGTTCGACCTCGACGACCCCTACCTGGGCTACGGCTGGCTGCTGGTGCGGACTGCTCTCGTGCGTGCGAAAGGTCTCGAGCCCTACCAGTTTCCTCGCGTGGAGGGCCGCTACGATATGGGCGTGATCGCCCAATCGCTACAGCAGGTCCCCCCCGTGGCCTACGTGCTCAGTTTCAATGCGGCCCTCACGGTGGTGGGTTTGCGGGAGGTGGGTCGCGGCGAGCGCGAGGTGTTTGATCTGAACCGCCTGGCCCGCGAACTCTACCAGACAGTGATTATGACTGGGGGCTCGCAAGCGGTGATCGTGATGGTGGGCGGCGACGAACTGCTGGGGTCTGGTTTCACCCGGATGTCCCGGACCGTCAGTCTGATCAAGCGGCTCCACAAAAAGGTCGGCTGCACCGCAGTTACGCTGCTCGATGTCATCGTGACCACGTCCGAAGGGTATTTCTCGCTTCCCGAGGAAGACTGGACCAGCTGGGCAAGCCTCAAGTACACCGGAGCGGGCAAGGAAACGAGGCTCCGATGATCAGCGAGGCAGCGGCAGAGCGGGCGGTGGAGCAGGCGTCGACCATGCAGGAGTACGCCGTCGCGATCAGCGAACTCGGGGGTCCTGACATCGTACTGGTGGACGACGCGATGAAGCCCAACCCCCGCGGCCATTTTCCGCATTTGGAATCGGTCCCCCAGCTCTTGCTCGTGCGGACCGCGCTCGTGCGCCCGAGAGCCTTCACGGGGGAGCAGGAGCGCCCTCGATTGCCGTCGGCCCACGAGGTCGCCTACCTGGCCAGCCACCACGCCGACAGCGACGTGGAGCACCAGATGGCCTTCTGCGTCGATGCCGAGCGGCGCCTGCTGGCGATCCACGAGGTGGCGGTCGGTGGGGCATCATCGATCGCGATCGAGGCCCGGCAGCTGTTCAAGGTGGCGGTCCTGTCGGGCGCGTCTGGGGTGTACCTCTGTCACAACCACCCGAGCGCTCGCCCGGCACCAAGCAGTGCGGACCAGGAAATGACCCGAGCCGCACGCCAGATAGCCGATTGTCTGGGTATCGAGTTTCTGGGTCACGTGGTCGTGGCCCACGAGGGGTGGGCGACCGTGGAGGACCCTCACGAGCACCACTACTGGCCGAGTTCGTTGTCGGAGTGGCACGGTGAGGACCGCGAGGATCTGAAGGAGTGGTTCAAATGACGCACGAAGCCAACCCGGGCCACCTGCCTTCGATCGAAGAGGTCGCGGCCTCGGGTGAGGGGGATTTCGAGGATCACTATCCCTTGAGCGCGAGCGGGGAGATCTTCGATGAGTTCTCAGACGAAGTGTATGATTACTACGCGGGAAAAAACGTCATTTGGATCGGAGCAGAAGGGCGAATGCTGCAGGTCGACCCGGAGTACGTGCTGCACCTCGACGGCAACATTTTCTACCCGGACAAGCTCGCCTCGGTCGTGTCGGGGGTCAAGGACGCGACGGAGCGCGTCGGGTTTGTTGCTCCCTACGGCACCGTGTCGTTCATTGACCCAGACGACATCAAGGAGTCGGTCGAGTACGCGGACGACACAGGCTTCGAGGCCTACACCGCCGGCGACGATGACCTCGACGCGTTCATTGTCGATCCCGGCGCAGCGATCGAAGAACGCGCCGAGATGGAGGACATTTCCCCGGCCGCAGCCAAGTCGTATTTCGAGACCGAGCTCGCTGCTGCGGTCGAGGCAAAGGACGGGGATCTCGGGGCCATGGTGGTCACCATCCGGGACGGCAACCATCGTGCATTCGGGTCACTCGTGGCCGGCGAGCCCCACGTTTGGGTGATCCTCGCCGACAACGACTACCAGGACATCAAAGAGGGCAAGCCCTGGGTGGACCCCCGCGTGGTGGCGGCGCTGCAGTGACTCTTCTCGACGAGCACATTCTCGACCTCGAGAAACTGATCGCGGGCTACCCGGAGTGGCTGGTGAAGACTGGCGGCGCCGATGCGTACATCAACCGTCTCCGGGACCTGAAGCAAGAGCAGCTCAGTGCGGGTGGCGTTTGCGCTTGCGCTCCGCGCAAGGGAGCTGGCTCAGCTGCCGGCCCCCCCGCCACGCCGCCACCGCGGTGAGCTGGTTGTCGTAGTCCGGCTCCCGGAAGGCCTGGACCGTGGCCGTGGGGGTCGCTTCGAGCTTGTCGAGCACCTCCTGGAGGTGGGGCTCGTCTTGCGCATGGAGGACGACGACGTTTTCGGTGTCCAAGTACTCGGCTTCTTCGGGGCGATTGCGCTCGAGCTTCATGGCAACGTGGACGGCCTGGGCCAGCTGGGGGCCAAAGTCCAAGTCCTTGCGGATGACGACGTGGATTTTATCGTGCATGTCCTGTCTTTCCTTCTGCGAATTGCGACTCGAGTGAGTCCTGCTCTGCTGATGTGAGCTCGCGCCAAACGGCATCGAGTCGTGCGACGTAGTCGGATTCCGTCTCGATGGGCAGTTCCCCACCGTTGGCTTTTCGCTGATCGAGCAACTCGTTCAGCAGTGCTTTGTAACGGTCCATTTGGAGTGTGAGACAGGGCTCGAACCTGCGACATCCCAGGTGATCTCCCCAGGCGCTCTACCAACTGAGCTACTCACACGTGGCGCATCGGGCAGGGCTCGAACCTGCGACATCCCGGGTGATCCTCCCGGGCGCTCTACCAACTGAGCTACCGATGCTTGGTGGGCGTGCTGGGAATTGCACCCTGCGTCCTTCGACTCCAGCATCCGCGAGGAGTCGACGCTCTACTTCTGAGCTAACGCCCTTGGAGAGCCACAGCGTCGCAGCGACGACGAGGGCTCGGGCTTGAAGACAGAAGCCGCGCAGCACAATTTCCTGAGACGCCGCCCGCACAGACGCGGGAAGCTCGGAAAGAACACCGAACGGCTTCGACCCTGCCACCGAAGCAACAGGGGGGGCGTGTGGTTGATAGTTCCCCGTAGGGTGACGGTCAATCCATGTAGCTCCCAGGGTGCATGTCGACGCGGCACCTGTCAAGGCTGTAGACTGTCCGAGTGACTCCGACGGGTACTCTCGACGACCTGGTGCCGACCGTGCGGGGGCATTTCGATGCGTTGATCGCGGAGGCGACTCGGCGGGGGCTCAACCCACGAATTCGCAGCGTCGGCCGCACCTGCGCTGACCAGAACGCCCTGTCTTCTGGTAGCACTTTCGCCCGTTTCTGCAGGAGCTGGCACGTGCTCGGGCGCGCTGTCGATTTCGACGTCGACGGCGGGTGTCCGGCCTACACATCGCTCGGCGAGTGGTGGGAAGCTCGCGGCGGTAGCTGGGGCGGTCGCTTCTCCGGCTTCGGGCCCTGCGGAGACGCTGGACATTTTCAGTGGCCCGATCGTCCCGGTGCCCTGGCCGTCCCTCTCGAAATCTGTCCGGAGCAGGTCACGCTGGCCGAATGCGAACAGATCCGCCTAGATCACTACGCCGCCAACCAGAAATCGTCCTGGATCTGGGTGCTGGTGGGCTCTGCCGCAGCTCTCGGGCTGGGCTGGCACTTCGGAAGGAACCGCTGATGGCTCTGCCTACCCCCACACGCGAACGCCACCGTCAAGACAAATGGAAGAATCGGCCCGAGAAGTACGCCGCTCGCACTCGCGCCCGCCAGCAGCGCCGAGCTGAGAAGCTCGAGGCGGCGCTGAAGGATGCCGAAAGGCTGCTGGAGGAGGGTTTCGATACCCAAACCTGGGTGCGGTCGCACCGAAGCCAGCACCCCGAGGTGTCGATGGAGACGGCTATCGAGCGAGCTCACCTGCGATTCAGCTACACCTACCAGGGATGCTCTCCGCGGTGGGATCGCGAGGAACTCAATCCGCGGGATCCGTGGCCCACTACCATCGTGCCGCGCGTGCCGCAGAGCACGGCGACCGGTCCCTACTTGAATCGCGGAGAATACTGATGGCCTGGTCCAGCCAGCACGCCTTTCCGGTCAAGCTCTACGACGATCTGCCGATCGACCAGCGCATCGAGGAGGGCTCCCCGATGCCGATGGCGTTTATCGGCGGGCGCCCGGTCTACCTCGCTCGTCCCGATCGGCGTGGAATGCCTGCCGGAACGCCCCGCACGACGGTGCCGATCACGACGAGTCGGTTGCGGCTGGCCTACGACGAGGAGGCGGGTCGCCTGCCCACCGGGCCCTTCCAGTCGAGCGCGGTGGAGAGCTTCCCCCTGGCGGGCGTCGAGCCCGATCCGGCCTGGGCGCCGTTCGTGGTGGGCGGCACGTGCGTCGCGGCTCTCGTCGCCCTTGCCTTCGTGCAGGGCGGTCGGTAGTAGTCCGCCCGATGCAGAAGAGTAGCCTCCGGGACGACGTGCGACAGTTTTTGGCCGAAACCCTGGATCTCACCGAGTTTCAGCGCCGAGTAGACCCCTGGTGGTCCCCCGGAGACCTCGGAGAGGCCCAGCTGGCGTACATTGGCTCCGACAAGCAGCTCTACGAAGAGATCGGGCTCCTGCTCGCAGAGAACGGCCGGCCCGATGTGATGCCCGATGAGAATTATGTCCGTACTGGACTCGCCTCGGTGCTCGACTTGCTGGATCCCGCAACCAGAACGCGGGTTTGGGAGTCCGTGCCGATTCCGGCCGCTGCGCCGGCTTGATCGCGGAGTTTGCATTCGCTGCCAAAGCAGGATAGGTGGCGAGCCCATGACACCCTTGGTCAAATTCATCTGGGTCCTGTTGCTCCTTCACACCAAGCCCGGCGGCTCGCCCTACTCGATGGAGACGCTCCCCGAGTGCGGCACCGATCCGAAGGCTGCCACCTGCGAAGTGAAGCCAAAGTGCGCCAACAAGCACGATTTCCGCTGCGCCCCGCCCCGTTGGTCGGCAGGTCGGAAGGCTTGGGTGACGGTCGAAACCCGCGACCAGGCGGCGGAGCGATATCGCGAAGCGGCCTACGCTGCAGTGCGCGCATCGGTCTACCTGACCCGGTGTAAGGACGAGCTCGGTAGGGTGGTCGAGGATTGCAAGCCGGTGCACTGGCCCGAGGGGCCCCGGAGCCTCGCAATGGCGCTCCTGGGCTCGAGCATCTGGGAGAGCGGGTACCGAGAGGACATCATGACGGGCGCCCCGCCCATGGGCCGCGGGAGCCTGGGCGAGGCCTGCGTGATGCAGATCATGCCCGCCTACATCAAGCAGTACAGCCACTGGCTGACGCCTGAGCAGCGGCGTCCGGCGCCCCCTCCCGGCAAGACGGAAGGGGGAATGACCGACGAAAAGGCTGCGCAGCTCCTGCTGGGAGCTGACCGAAAGGCCTTGACGCGGTGTTACACCATCGGGGGCCGGATGCTGGCCCGGGCTCGAAGGCACGCCCGGGGGAAATGTCGCGGATCGAGCATCTACGGCATGTACGCGATCTACGGTACCGGGGGCCGGTGCTACATCGGGGCGACTGCGGCCCGCAAGGACTGGGCAGGTCAGCGGGCGGACACCTACAAAAACTTCATGGGACTCTGGAAGCCTCGGCACCAGCCGAAGCCTCCGAAGTGGGCCGCCCCCTTGCTGACTCGGAAGTGATCGCTCCAAGCGTAGCGTTCCAGGGCGCTCACTGATAGATTGGCTCGGTGGCTGGTGATTTGTCTCAGTACAACGGGTCGATGCATTTCGTCGTGGCGACGGTTGCTGCAGGCGCCGAATCGAGCCTCCGCGGCTGGCCCCAGCCCTCGACCCTCCTAGACCGTGCCCTGGTCGTGGTCCGAGAGAGCGCCGCGGACCCGAATGTGAGCGTCATCTACTGCTGGGCCGAGAACTCCACAGTCCCCGACGACGGAGACGTGACCATTCGGCCCGACGCGGTCGACCCGGCAGATCCCGGTCGGTTTCTGGGCGTGGTGACTGGGGTGAGCTTCTCGAGCACCATCATCGTGCGGTCCGTCTCGGATCTCCCGGCGCCAGTGGCCAACGTCATCACGCTCGAGGAAGCTTGCTACGAACTACAAGGCGTGATCACCCTACCGGTAGGTGTGACGATTCTGCGGCCGGTCAATTCGTGCCTTCAGGGTCGCTCGGAATACGTCGACGCGTTGGTAGGAGATGCCGCTACTCCTCTGATCGCAGACACGCCCGGAGCTGGCAATCGAACCATCGAAAAACTGCGTCTCTCGAACCTGAGCGGAGACGTGGCGGAGACCCTCGGCTCTGGAGACGAGGTGGTGGTCTACGAGCACGTGCTTTTCGATGGAGCTGGCTACGGCGTGCGCGTTGGTGGTGTGGCCGCTCTAACTGTTGAGCACTCCAATTTTCAGGGGACGGCGGGAGGCATCGACCTCGCTGTAGGCTCGACCGGAAGTGTCACCATCACCGGTTGTGACTTCGCGTCACCTGGGATCAACGTGAATGCTGATCCGGCCTTTGCCGCCGGTAGCTTCGACTGGTCGGACGGCCGCGTCAACGCAGGTAGTCTCATCAATGCGTCGGCTAACTTTTTGGATCCCGGAGGCCGTGGGTTGGTGCACGCCATTGCGGTCTTGTCGCCGGCGACGGTAGCGACGGGCGGCATCGAGCGCGACCCCCAGTGGCAATTTTTTAGCAACATCGGGATGCCCAACTCGAACAACACCGTCAATGCGTCATTCCTCGGCAGCTCCGCTTATACATTTACGGGAACGACCACGGGTTTCTCGACCATTCCGTCGCTCTTGGCGGTACCTGTGCTTCCTGACCCGCTGGCACCCGAGCGGTTTATCCTGGATCCCACCGACCAGGAGTACGTCGAGTACACCGGTCTAGATCCGACAGTCGTCGATGTGCTTGCTACGCTGGCCGGCGCGTCGGCGGGCGGCGGTGCCATTTCCGGCGCAGTGAAACTGCAGATCGACCCGGAGGGCTTGGGTGCCTGGGTCGATCTCACGGGTGCACAGTCGTCCTCTCAGTTCAACAATGGGTCATTCGCGACTGGAAACGTAACCGTCCAGGCGAACGGCGTGGCGCTTGGTACCGGTGCTCGCATTCGAGCGGTTGCTGGGCGGATCGATAGTACGGCCGACAGGGCCGGTACCATCTATGCTCTCTCGTTGGGCATTTCATAGATAGGTTTTTTTCAATGGCAGGCGATTCCACACAACACAATCTGGCGCTGGTCGGCGCAGTCGACACTGTAGGTACTGGAGGGGCCGCAAACCTACGCAGCTGGCCGCAGCCTGCGTCGCTGCTCGACGGCGCCGCTGTTGTGGTGAAGGTGTCGCCGGTCACAGCGACCGAGCCTGCCATCTACGTCTGGCGTGCCGCATCGACGGATGTCGACGACGGCGTGAATTGGATTCGGCCTACTGCGGTGGCTCTTGCCGACCCGGGCCGGTTTCAGATCTTGGCCGTGGGTGGTGGTGGCGGTGGCGGAGCTGGCACTCTCCAATACCTCGTTGGCCCGTTGGGGCGCACCGGTATCACGCACACCAGTATTCAGGCTGCCATGGACGACGCCGTCACGGACGGCGCTACCGCTCTGGATCCCCGTAATGTCGTGGTCTACGGTGACACCTACACCGAAGACCTGGTCATCCCGGATGGGATCCTCCTGAGCTCGCTCTCTGGCGACCCGGACGTGATCGTGGTCGGCAATCATGTGGTCGCGGATGGCGCCCTGGTGGTTTGTCACGGCATTTGGTTTCAAGGGCCAGTCGCTGGCGGTGCGGCGGCTGTCACCAATACGGGCAGCGCTTCCGCCACGGTGCGCATGACACGGTGCGTTTTCACGAACCTCGACGGATTTCCTGCGCTCGAACTCACTTCGACTGGTGGGGGGCAATGGCTGCTGTCTGATTGCGAACTGACCCCTGGCAGTGGCGCGGTCGGAATCACCATGGCCTCTGCTGGGCTCGCGCTGCTCCTGAAGCGCAGTTCGGTCGCCGGCGATGCGACCAGTGTGCGGATGACGGTGTCGAGTTTTCTTTTTGCCCGCACCGTCCGCTTTCAGGGCCAGGTGACCATCACCGTCAGCGGTGGCACCGCTTCGCTGACCCAGGGATGTCGCATCACGATGCCGTCAGGCGCCTCGGCGATGTCGATTCCCGCCTTCTCTGGCACCTGCACTGTCGAGGATCTCGCCATTGAAGGAGTGACCCCCGGCACGGTCGCAATCGCTGGCAGTGGTACGCTCGAGCTCGGGAATGTCTCTGTGCCGAAACGCGTGCCTATCGTTGATCCGGCGATGGCGACCGTCGAGACATTGGGCAAGTCTGCATCCTTCCAGTACGTCGTGGGTCAGCAGTTTCAGCCCGGGGTCACCCATACGACCATCCAGTCGGCGATCGACGACGCGCAAGGCAACGGAGCTACGACCTTCGACCCTCGGCAGATCCTGGTGTACCCGGGCAGCTACACCGAAAATATTACAGCAGTCCCTGGAGTCTTCGTCTCCGCGCTCGTGGTCGAGGAGCAAACCCCAGCCACGCCGGTGCGCGTGGTGGGCACCTTTACGACAGGTGCAGCCTTCGCGGATGGCGATGCCTGCTTCTTCGATGGCATCACGTTTTCGGTGGGAGGAGCCACACCTGCCGGCACCATGACCGGCACGACCAGCTACTCGCTGATCTTCCACAATTGCATTTTCGACAACACGGGCGGGACTGCGTTTGCGAGTGCTAACACGGGCGCCTCGTCCAACCTGTCTTTCTTCCGGTGCAGTCTGAATTCCGAAACCAGTCACGGACTGGACATGACCGGTGGTCCTACTCATGGAGCCACTTTCGAGGAGTGCGAGATCCGCGCCTCGACCGCCACATTTTTTGCGATCCGGGTCGACGCGAGCTTCGTTTCCATCAACCGCTCGGACATCGCTGGATCGGTTGATATTGGCGGGACCTCGCAGATCGAAGCCTTCTATTCGGCTTTTGCGGCAGGTGGTGGGTCCGCGGCGTCTTGTATTGCCCTCGCGGCAGGTGCCAGTGGCACTCTGATCGCGAATCGCCTGATGGCCACCGGGGGTACCGCCACGGGCAGCGTGTCCGGTACCGGCACAGTGGAGCAGGCTCTGACGGTGCAGCAGGGTACGGTCAACTTCTTCGATCCGTTGCTCAGTATCACCAACATGGATACCGAAGCGCTGATTCGGGTCGACGCCGACCTCGCCCTCCTGAATCGCTTTGGCAGCTGCACCACCTCGGGTGGCACCAGCAATATGGCGTGGGGCGATACGTGCACCGTGAGCAAGGACGCGCAGGTCGCCACCGGAATCAACGCTCGCGCGGACAACTTCGGCGAGGTGTGTCACAGCACGGGGCAACTCAGCTCGGTTGATCAGAAGCGCTTCGATTTGCAGTGGTTTGGAACGACTCCTGCCGCCGCCGGTTTGGTCGAGCTCTTTCTCGACGGTACCGCTGAAGTCGCGACCATGCGTCCTGCCATTGCCGGGGTGTGGGCGTTCGATATCCGCGTCGTCGCCACGAACTCTGCGGGTGCCGTGTTGCACGTGCGGGCCGAGGGATCGATCCGTACTGATGGTGCCGCTACAGCTAACCTGGTCGGAAGTGTCACGCTGACGACACTCACTGCGACGATCGTCGGACTCACCTCGGCAGACATCACGATCGATGCCAACGGCAACACACTTCGGGTGCGGGTCAACGGATTGGCGGCCGGCGCTCTCAAGTGGGTGGCCCATGGGGATCTCTCCGAACTGCCCACCTGATGGATGCGATCTTCTTCCTGAAGACGCCGGCGGACGATCGATCACTTCGCGCTCTGGATTGGCCCGACACGGTCAAGCGCATCGGGCTCGAGCCCCCTCGCGGCTACGTGGGAGCTGGGGGGGACTGGCGCACCAGTACAGCCTACGGCGCGCTCCTGGCCAGTCTCGGGGGCGCCGACCAGGCGGTGGCCGCCCTGCGGCGCCGCCACGGCATCGATGGCCGCGTGGCGTTCGTTTCGTACTCCGCAGGCTTCGGATTCGTCGACGCGCTCCTCCGGAGCTCGACGGCGCGAGCGGACATCGACGCGGTGTTCAGCATCGACTCCGCTTTCGGAGGCCTCAAGGAGGGCTACGCGGCCTACGGGGCGCGAGCTGCGCGGGGAGCTGCTCTGCTCGTCGCGACCTCCGCGAACACCGGTGGAGACGCCAGCTGGGCCCCCACGTGGTCTCGCGCCGCAGAGCTGGCTGGGCAGCCGTCTCTTCCCGCTAGCCCACGAGCTGCGCTCCCAGACCCTTCGGGGGGCGTCTTCCGGCTCGGTACCGCGGCCTGGTGGTATCGGTTCGTGGACGCCGGCGGCGACAGCGAACTGCCGCACTGGGAACAGCACCAGCTCGTGGCGCCCCTGCTCGGAGCCTATCTCCTCCCACGGTGGTCTGGGGCCTCCGCGTGGTGGGTAGGCGTGGGTATTCTGAGCGGCGCCGCCCTCTGGGCCGGCTGGGCCCTTGGCAGACGTCGGCTCAGCCGCTAGGATCCGATGTGCTGGGCTTCGGCCTTGTGTGTGTTCATTCGTGCAACCCCCGTCGGGCTCTATCTAGCCCGGCGGGGGTTTCCTCTTTTTGGAGGCCTTCGAGGATTTCGCCTGAATGCGATCGGATTCCTCTTCGACCAGGGCGACGATGACCTCGTTGACGGAGAGCGGTTCGCCGCCCTCCGCCGCGCGGGCTACCGTGATCGCCTTGAGCTTCTCGAGCTGATGGGGATAGAACCGCGCCGAGATCGGGCGGCGTTCTTTTGCTGCTGGCACGGCGGGACTGTACCGAGAGTCCGCGGTGACGGCAACCCGACACCCACACAAATTAGCTGAGCCACTCCCAGATCGTGGTGGCCCACCCCACGGCGCCCGCCGCAGTCGGGTGGAGCTGGTCCGCGGCCCGCTGGATCTGCAGGGCTGAGCTCGGGAACACCGGGACGTCCAGAGCTTCAATCCCCGGAGTGATTCCATTGCTGCCGCCGGCGGGAATCGAGCCCCGAGCTGGCAGCGTGGGGACGCCCACCCATGCCACCGGGGCTCCCATCTTGGCGATCAGAGCCTCGGCGTCCTGGAGCTGCTTGGGCACCGCGCTTGCCGGGAGGTACTCGTCGTTGGTGCCGAGCACGACGAGTACCAGATCGGGCTGAAATTCCGCCAGAATCGCCGGGAGCAGCGGATCGCTGGCCCATTGGTCGATCCGGGTGCCTCGGTGATAGACCGCGTGCAGGATCACCCCGTCGCCAGCGGCGAGTTGCTTCAGGGGCGACGCCAGTCCCTCGGCCATCGAATCGCCGATGAGTAGGATCTTTCCCCCGGGCTTCGCCCATTTGCTCGAACTGAGCCCAGCCAGCACGAGGCCAGCTCCCGCCACCATGACGGTAGCGCCCACCACCCATCGCACTCGTCGGTCCACGATCCGATGATACACTACCCTGTGACCTGGACGAATCCATGTGGGGGGCTCCGTTGGCAGCGGCGCTCGAACGGCACCATCGAAGTCGAGGGTGAGGGCACCCCAGCGCTCGCCCCAGACAGTCCGTTTCGCACCCAGCTCCGACAGAGCTGGGCCAGCTGGAAAGGCGTCCTGAGCGCTGCAGCGGCTGCGCACGACGTGCCTGTGGCCTGGATGCTGGCAATCCAGGTCGTCGAGACGGGCGCCTGGAGCGACAACCCCGAGCGCCAGGCCTCGATCGGCAGCCACGCCGGCGCCATCGGCATCATGCAGATCATGCCTGGCACCGGAGCCATGTTTGGGGTCTCACGCGAGCAGCTCCTGGACCCGGCGATCAATGCCGACGTCGGGGCTCAGCTGATCGCACGGCTCGCCAAAGATCTCGGGCCCGAGTTGCCCGCGATCACGGCCAAGTACAACTCCGGGCGACTGTGCAGCCCGGGCAGGAACGAATGGAATCTGCTCACCGACGGAGTCGAGGGCATCAGCTACCCACGGCTGGCGATCCTCTTGAACAACACCGCCATCGAGGAAGGCCTCGTCGGCAAGAGCTGGGCCCCCTGGCTGTTCCTCGGCGCTTTGGCCGTGGGTGGCGGCTACTACGTCGGGACCCACCCCGAGACGCTGCGCTGGCTACGCTGAGCGTCGACGCCGTCTTCTCGGAAGCCATTCCTCAGCTGGCTTGGGGTCGAGCACGATACGAAAATCGCCGCCGAGCCCCGTGAGCCATTCTGCGACAAACGCTGGACTCTCTTGCTGCGGATCTGGGTCGACCTTCTCGTCGCTCGCGTAGACGATGATCGTGCCGTCGCGGGCCTGGTCGACCTGGAGGTTGTGGCCAGTCCAATGCCGTTCGGTCTTGCCGTCTACGACGCGATCGTGGCTGCGAATCATCGCGAAGAGCCAACTGTCGTAGCACTGGGTCACCGCGATCAATTCAAACATGGGAAATCACTCCTTGCCGCGCCGCTTGACCGCGACACTCGCCTCGATGAGCTTCCGCAGCAGAGCGCTCGGAGTCGTCTGCAGGGACGTCGACAGCGCGTCGAACTCCTCCTTCAGGCCGGGATCGATCCGACACTGCACCACCTTGTGTTTCTTGGCTGCGGGTTCTGCCCGTTTTTTTTTGGCCGCCATGGCTTCGTAGTTTGTACTACAGGCGCCCGGCGGGTGTCGAGCGCCCCGCACCCTGCCTACGCGGGGTCGCAGGTGAGCCCACCACCGGCACTTCCGAAGACTCCGCACACGGGACACGCCAGATCCGCTCGACAGCAGTCAAACCCCTGGAACTCGCAGCCCACGGGTGTGCAGCCGCACTCCCCAGCAGAGCCTCCGGAGCCGCCCGTTCCCGCTCCTGCAGCTCCTGCAGCTCCGCCGGCGCCCCCAGTTGCCACTCCGGCTGTCCCCCCTTGCTGTCCCCCTGCTCCAGCGGAAATCATGCCGCCGAGGCCCCCCGAGCCCCCGGCCGATGTCCCACCGGCTGTCCCCCCACTGGCGAGGCCTCCGGCGCCTCCAGAAGCGGCGCCGCCGCGGCCTGCACCCAGCGCGCCGGCGGAGCCGCCAGCTCCCCCTGGAGCGCCAGCGTCGGTCCCCGCTGCCGACACGCCCGAGGAGCTGGCCTCGGTGCCACCGCAAGCCGCGAGAATGAGAAGTAGACAGAAGAATGAGTAGTATTTCACGTATTTCATGATTGTCTCCGTTCGATTCGACGTTTCGTCACCTGGTGGTCCCACGCGGTCTGGTCGTAGGCGCCCCCGGTGTACCAGGGCGGCCGAAACTCGGCCGCAAACCTGTCCCACTCTCGCTGGCCCCAATTCCCCATCGCCGGCGGCACTGGAGTGGGCCAGACCGCGTGGCGAATCCTCGCGGGCCTCACAGCATCCCGTCGGTCCAGAACCCCTCTTTCTCCTGCTTGTCGCGGAAGGAGAAGTGTGTCCTCGGACCCACGATCACGTGGTCGATGAGTGTGAGGTCTAGCTCGATCGCCATGTCGGCGACCTCGTGCGTGACTCGTTCGTCGGAGCGCGAGGGCTGGCAGTCGTCGCCCATCGGGTGGGTGTGCACGAGCACGAACCGCTCGCTGCCCATCAGCAGCGCGGCCCGAATGATCGCGGGCCGGTTGACGCAAACCTCACCGGGCGTCCCCCGGGCAATCTCCTCGACCCCGCACACGGCTGCCGGGTCGCCCCCGTCGAGGGCGATCACCAGCACACATTCCTCGACGGAATGCCCCTGCAGGGCCGCCCGGGCCACGATGGCCAGATCCTTGCTCTTCCGAACGCGCCCAGCGGGGAGCTGCACCAGCACGTCGCCATCTTGGCGCAGCACAGTGCGGTACAGGGGGATCCGGGTGCGGCGTCGTTTTGGTTCAGGCATTGAGTTCTTTCTGGCGTGGGTTTTCAGGCAGCGCGATCTTGTCACCGGCGAGCTGCCCCTCGGCGTAGGCCGTGGGCTCGACCACGGTCTTGTGGGTCTCCTCGATCAGCCGGTAGGGGTTGGTGCGGCGGACCTTTTCGGCGCGGCGATTGACCAGCACGATCGCCCGAGAACTCGCGCTCTCGCGCTCCACCTGCTTGGCGACCTTCATCCGCTCGCAGATCCGATGCACGACCCCGAGCCGGAAGGCTCGCTCATCCTTGAGGGTAAACGACTCCTGCTCGGCCAGCTCGCCGATCTTGAGACGAAGCGTCTCGAAGATCTCCTGCACCAGGTCGACGTCGCCCCGGTGACCGATCACCCGGTAGTTGCAGATGACTTTCGTCTGGCGCACCCAGATCAGTTCGCAGTCGTTGAGCTGCGCGACGAGGCCCAACAGGTCGCGCTCCCAGATCTTCGTGCGGCCCGGCGGGATGACCCCCCGATTGATGATCGCTTCGGTTTCCTCGAGGTTTGCCTCGACTGAAGCCAGCCGGTAGCGCTCGACGAGTGCTTGAGCTCGCGCGGTCGCGGTCGCTGCTTCGGCCTCACTGCCAGCGTTGGCAGCGAGCCGCAGCAGGTCTCGGACCTTCGCGGCGATACGTTCAGACATGGTTTTTCCCTCCCAGTGCTAGGGTAGCCCCTTGTAGGCCACGCTGCGCGCGAATTGTTTGGGTGAACACTGACGGAGCTTCATCCAGTAGACGGACTGCACGTAGCTGATGTCTGGCGTGGCGGATTTCTCGGCGACTTGGGACCATCTCAGGGCCTCGTCGGAAGCAGCCGCCGCGATATTCCCGGGGCCGAGCGCCGCCGCTTGGCTGGCATGGAACACGGCTCGACCCGGAGCACCACTCGCGTCACGAGAATGGGCGCTCACCTGAACCGACGCCTCCCAGGCCGCGAATCGCGTTTCCTCCTGCCGGAGAACCGCCCGAGACGTGACGAGCGCCCGCCAGAGCGCCTCGTCGCGAATATTCCGTGCTCGTAGGGCTCGCTCGGCGCAGTCGCACGCCACGACCACGCGAAACTGCCACATCTGCTCGTCGCTCCAAGGACTGGTCACGACCGTCCAGGGCTCGGGCACGAGCGCAGGAGATAGGAGCCGACCAACAGACAGTCCTCGAGCTTCAGCGGGTGCTTGGCCAGAGCGGGCTGGTCGCGGGCCCGGTAGGCCCAGTAGCGACAGAAGCCGTCGAGGCGCCCATCGTTGGCGATTTCGATCAG
>Ga0316189_10000031_pt1 | contig 120048 bp, 109 predicted proteins | sample LowCovwburrow_MG_FD_204930 | JGI IMG/M metagenome (GOLD analysis project Ga0316189, IMG submission 204930) | Coastal sediment microbial communities from Maine, United States - Lowes Cove worm burrow | ecosystem: Environmental > Aquatic > Marine > Coastal > Sediment | place: USA: Maine... | reverse complement strand
TTTGATTGTGTTCAGGAGGTGAAAGGGAGGCCCTCTATCCCTGAATACCGCAATGGTGATGAGCTTCCCTTTTTTACAGACAGGGCACATGCCCAGTTTGAGAGGTTCTGGGTTGACCATCAATTTCCCTTGCTGCCGCATTCTTCCAACGTTGGTTTGTGTGATGGCAGGACTTGTGGAGATTAAGAAAAGAATATCCTGATTGAGAACGGTCAGGATTTTTTATTGGATATTGAGTTTCTTGATTAAAGAGCCACAAGTTGCAAACTTGCGGCAGCTGCTGTGTCTCACTCTAGCGCAGGATGTTACATCCGTGACTTCAACTTAGTGCTAACCTTCTTTTAAGCTGTCGATCAGGCAAATACAATCGATTTATGATTTGCTTCGGCATCAAGTCACGGAACCAAGTTCCGCGCCAGGGTAAGCATTAAAAACGAATGGCTAACAAAATGTATAGTGAATGCGCTATCAAGGCATTTCCCATTGCATCTGCAATTCGATACTTTAGTAATATAAGAAAGTGCAAGCGCACTCATCATAGCCAGACGTTGGCAGTAAACAGCGAAAAGATGAACATAACAACATTCCTAACATTCGTAGGTGATCAATGCGGAAAGGCTGAAGAAGCAATAAATTTTTACATTTCCATCTTTCCAAATTCCGAAATTAAAAGCATAAAAAAATACTCTGAAGGTGAGGAAGGTGGTACACCTGAGCTCATTAAATATGGATTATTTGAGTTAAATGGAACAGATTACATGGTTTCTGAAAGTAATTATGATCATGCTTGGTCATTTACCCCTGCAGTTTCACTTTTCATAAGTGACAATTCTGATGATGTAATTCAAACACTTTTCGAAAAACTTTCTTCAAATGGTGGTCAAGTAATGGTTCCCTTGGACGAATACAATGGTGAAGGGGATTACGGATTTGGTAAGAAATTCGGATGGTGCGAAGACAAATATGGTATATCATGGCAATTCGTACTTACCGAATAAATAATCATAGGTAATTCTAGTTAAATGCAAACTGTGAAATAAAATTACTACTGCCAACAGACACTCCCATGAATGATCTTGTAGTGAGGAAGGAATGGTGATTTTAGTGAAATTCTTTCTGTTTTCATTCTTTAGGCTCATTTTCTTCAAACAGCAGTCCGTTCATGGTCTAACAGGTATATAGGCACCTGACAACCCCAACAAGGGCTAGAAGTTTCATTGAATAGGTAGTTGGTCACGGAGGTAACTTCCGCGCCCGATGGGTGTCATTTCGATACGACGAAGGAGTGAGAAATCTCACAACTTCAGGCAATCTCTCGATATAGGAGACTTCTCGTTGCACTCGAAGTGACGGGTAGCGATTAAAATCTATTCGTTTCTCAAGAATTCAATAGGGTTTAGGACTATGGTTTTGTAAAGCTTCCTTGTGATTGCCGCCATAGCTGCGGCTAACGTGACCATAGTTGAAATTGGACTCATCCATAGAAGGCTACTCATATCTACCTGATAGACAAAATCCTGAACCCAGCTTTTAGTAACAAAGTAGGAGGCGGGAATAGACAGAATGTTTCCAATGATGATCCACGTGATTAGTTGAAAGGAGAGTTTCCAAAAGATATGTGCGTGACTACCGCCAAGTGTTTTCCTAATAGCTATTTCCTTTATTTTGGAATTGATCACGAAGATACTCAGCGCCAGAAGCCCCATTATAGAAATAGAAAAAGCAATCAATGTGGCGTAGGAGATAATGGTCTTAGTGCGAATCTCAGATTTATAAGCTTGATCAAACTGATCGTCAAGAAACTGGTAGTCAAAAACGTAAAGCGGATCAACCTGAGAGAGGGCTGCCTCGATTTTGGTCAAGCTGGATTGAACGTCAGTGGGCGAGACTTTAACCATCATGGTAAGCCTGTATGGCTCCTCTATATTGATAGCCAATGGACTTACTTGGTGACGGAATGATCGGTAATGAAAATCTTTCACTACCCCAACGACTTTCCCAATTCGGCCACTCATATTGATCACCTCTTCGATAGGATCTGTGCCATCTGAGAAGAGTTCATTTGCAGCACGCTCATTCAAAATAAATTGAGTTTCACCGCCAAGTGTTGTGATTGTAAAGTCTCCGCCAGCTAAGAAATCTAAACTTAGTGTTTCGGCATACCCGTTTATCGTTCGTATGTGCGCCAGAGATACTTCTTCCTCTTTTGATTTATCTACTCTATGAGCAGATTGGCCACTCGCGCCTCCTCCGGGAGCACTTTGGGTACCTGCCACGCTTAAGATATCTGACTGCTGCTCAAGCTGTGTTTTGAGCTGCTGATAGTTTTCTTTGTGATCCTCATTGAGATTATTGATCATGACCACTTGCTCGGCATTGTAACCTTTTGGTTGCTTCTTAAGCAGGTCTATTTGGTAATTGACAAACAGGATTGTAGTGAGGAGGGAAGTAGTTACGAAAAATTGAAAGATGACCAAGGATACGGTCAATTTTCCAAGTCTCGTTTGCTTTATTTCCTGCTGCGTTATTGACCTGAGTTTGAAGAGTTTTAGGGAGGGAATGATGCCAGCCAGGACTCCTATTAAAATAATGCTGATGGAAAACAAGAACCAGAATTGTGGTCCCCAGTGCCTGATAGTAAGAATATCATCTCCAAGAAGTTGACTGACTCCAGATTGATAAAACATGTCAAGGAGGAGAATGGCCATAAGCCCTGAAACAAGAATGATCATCAGCGATTCCAGTACACTTTGCTTTAATAGAACGCGCCGACCTGCACCCATGATTTTCTTGAGTCGCAGTTCTGTTACCCGACTGTGGTTGTTGGCTATTTGTAAATTGACGTAGTTGATCAAAGCCAAGCCAAGTACTAGTATTGCAATGGTGAGAATAATAGCCAATAGCTGCTTGTTTCCGTTCCCTAGCTTGTTCTGCACTCGATCATCCAAGTAAACTTCTTTTAGTGGAATGAGGTAATTGTCAGACTCGTAAAGTTCCCATTTCCTGGCAGTGAGCTCGTTGTAATATTCAGCGAGCAATGTTGTGGTTGAAGAATTGTTAGCGTTTTCATTCAGCGCAACATACGTTTCGAATTCCAGACCAGCATCTCTGATTTCTGCAAAGAATGGATCAGAAAGAAGCGGAACAACTACATCGAATTGAAACATAGTATTGTAGGGTATGTCGACCACTTGACTTATAAAGTAGGAGACTCCTTCGACTTTGATCGCCATACCAATGGCATTGCCAGACGTTAGTTTCTTAGCGAACTCCCTGCTTATCACTGCTTGATTTAAGGAGTTGAACATTCGTTCTTGCACTTCTGGGAAATCGAACAGATCGAAGAAGGCGTAATCCACGAATATCACAGAGTTATTATTGAGTCGGCTCTCTTCAAGATCTACCTCCAGATTTGCGGGACCATAGAGTCTGGCTGTGTTCTCTACTTGTGGGAATTTTACTTTGTACTCCTCTGCGACTGTTCCTACGGTGATTCCATAGGTACTTATGCCATCCTTGCCGAATGCAATGTTGCTTATCAGTTTGTAGATCCTATCTGCCTTTTCATGATGGTGATCGTAGGTGGATTCCTGAATAATGTAATTGAGAAGAATCACTGAAACAAAGATTCCAATGGTGAGTCCAAGTGTGTTGATGCCCGTTCCAAGTTTGTTCTTGAAAATGCGTCGGAGGGTGAATTTTAAGTCGTTGAGCATAGGTACGAGGTTTTGGGTTGTATTAGAAATACCTATGCGATGCTCAATGGTTTCATTGATTAGCTGATAACTGACAAAAATCATCTCAGGTCAACGAAACAGGTTGCTCCAATTGGCTGATTAGAAACAGTAAGGATCTAAGCGATTGTATATCCATTGTAGCATTAGATACTTATTATGGAAGTTGCTTCAAACCTACTTTCGCCACGTTGCTTAGGTGAGAAGTTATATTCGACAATAAGCACATAAAGCATTTTTTTCACTTCAAATATTTAAAACTGATGAATAGATTAATACTAGTGACGATGTTTCTTGTCCCTATTTTGTCATTTGGACAAAAAAAAGTCAAAGCATACAGCAACCCAATTGGATGGACGTACGAAATTGGTGCAGTGACACCAATTGATGAAGACTTACAGAAGAACAAGGTAGTAGTCATTACAGAAATGGATCCAAATGATTTTTGGGAAAGAGTGGATTGGGGAATGAGTGTAATGGAGAAAGACGATGAAAAACGCAGACAGCTCTACAAAAAGGCCGTCCAGGATACAATAACAAAGTGGGGAACTAAATATTTAGCTATAACAAAGCACCCATATATTGAGACAAGAGTTAATCCTGATTTTACAATTACACTTGATACTGATCCATTTGAAGCGCAAAACGTACAGCTTGATATAGATTATGATGATCAGGAAAGTGTTATTTGTCAACTTGATATATCAGCAAGACTGACAGTTAGGACAGCAGATGGTGAAGTGTTGCTTGATGAAAAAATAGTATACCTAATTGATGATGGTGATACACAAAGCAACCAGCTAAAATTAAAGCACTTTATGCTTAACCCTGCTTTCAAAGCGAAGTTCAGACTGACTAAGAGGCCTGAAAAGAAAAAGGAATTGATAGAGAGAAAAATTGAACGGTTTGATGCAGATATTCTGGAGTACTTTTTCGTTGAATCAGAAGAGGTAATTCAGGAGCGATTGATAGGTAAATATATTAAAGCTTATGCGGCCATATTTGGTACGAAGGATAAGTCTTTTGCAGCATTTAATAGCATGGGAAAATCTGTTAGTTCAGCCATTAATTCTTTAAATGCTTTTAGTAAAAAAAAGAGAAAAACATTAGACCAAATTATTCCTGAGCCGAATGCTGCAGTAGCATATTGGGAAGATTTTTGCAAATCGACAAATAATCAAGAAGTTCAATTTTTTGCAAATGCGAATATTTCAACTGTCAGTTTGTTCCTGGGGAATGTTGAGAAAGCTAAGTCACACCTTGTGCTAGTTCCAGAGTCTAAGGAATTGGGCTCATCCACGCTTTTCGAAGGAACGTATAAATATTTTCTGAAAGGAATTTCAAATGCAATAGTTGCTAAAGATGAATATAAAGAACGAGCAAATATTTGGACCTTGGAATGAGGGGTTGGCTTTGTGCACTGCTACTTCAAGTCTTCAAGCGATTGGCTTGTGGTGGCGACTTGTGGAGATTAAGAAAAGAATGTCCTGAGTGAGGATGGTGAGAGTTTTAATGGTTATGAGTTTCTTGTTAAAGAGCGACAAGTTGCAAACTTGAGGCAGCTGTGGCAACACCCCTATAATCCCCTCAAGGGGATAATTCCTCCCTATAGGCCGGCCCGACGTTTTGGAGGTCACAATGCTATTAAGTTAAGCTTTTCCACAATCGTGTCAACCCTGTATAAGTCAGGTAATTCGAGAACAGTTTTCGTTAAAATTTACAACAAGTGTAATTTTTCTATCACATCATGCAGCGAGAATTTACAAACGACAAATAAATTTCAAAACACAATCGGTAATTTCAACTACTTACGAAGGTTTGATTTTTCTATTTTGATATTTATTTGTGTTTTGTTTCTTGGAGCTTGACACAAGTTCTAGTCAAACCCCAATCCTTCATCTTCTATGTAGTGATGCTTATCTTAATAACATTGAGGGAGGTTAGGAGGGTGTAATGCTGCTGATTTTCAAATCAACTGTCGACAATGGAGTTAGGTGATAGCCCCCTAATCCGGTAAATTCAGCGGAACGAATTTGCTGGAGATAACTTTACCGTCTTTTAACTCATAGAGCGTAAATCCTGATTTCACTAGGAACCCATTGTACATGAACTGATCTGGTCTGGTGATGGCTGATGTTTGCCTAAACATTGTGCCTGATCCTTCGATAATTCCTTCTTGCGCAGCGTGATAATGGCCAGCAAGCGCCAGGGGGTGTGGACGATCACCAATGATTGATTTTACCTTGTCGTAGTTGTAGACGATGTGACGGTGCTCTGTCTTGCCTTCTTGTTCGAGTAGGGTAGGCCCGTAGAATATATGGTTTTCGAAATTCCGAAAGGAAAACCCTGGAGACACAAAAGGGATGTGATTGAACGTAACGATGGGTACCTCAGCTGGAGTTTCTGCTACATCTTTTTCAAGCCAGGCAAGTTGAACAGAATCGACACCTCCGTAGTAATACAGGTTTTGATAATCCACCCCGTCGATAGAGACAAAATGGATGCCACCGTAATTGAAGGAGTAGTAGTTTGGACCCAAATATTTCCTGTACATGTTCTTTCCGTAAAGCGGATGCTTCGGGCTGACGAGGGACTTGTCTCTTTCAATTCCAAAAATCTCATGATTACCCACGCCGCTATATACTGGCATCTTGAATTTTGAGATTTCACTAACATACATTTCATAGTAGTTACCAGCGACTTCATCGTCCACCCTGAGCGCATCTCTAATCAAGTCACCTGAAACAACAATGAAATCAGCCGCTAGGGAATCCGCCATTTCTCTGAATCGTGCCATTCTTGGCAAATTCAGTGAGTCGATGTGGGTGTCGGAGGCGTGAATGAACCTGAACGTATCCTGAGGCTTTGATTTTTGCAGCGGGAAATTGACCTGTTGTTCCTTAGCATAGTAATACGTTCCAACGTAATCGTCAGGTTGAGAAATGAATAGGTAGGGGAGATCACCGTCCGACGTTAACCTATAGTTTCCTTGCTGATCCGTGGTAGTTGTGGTGATTTGATCAGAGACCACCACACCAGCGATTCCTGCTTCATTTCGATCCTGCCTGCCATTGTCATTCTTGTCTTCAAATACAGTTCCCTCGATTCGCCTGCTTTGCGAATGCAGACCAGTTGAAGTCAAAAAGATTACAAGAACCCAAATATTTCTCATATCACTCACTTCCGTCAATCTTCTTCTCCAAATCAATCTTCATATCCATCTTGTTCAGCTTTTCATTAAATGCTTTGATATCTTCCTCTACCAATTTTTCAAATTGCGTCTGAGAGTTAACCAATCGCTTTGAAAGCACTTGAGCAACTTCACCTTGCTGATTGGTAGGTCGAAAATCGATCCCACTTGCACTCAGGTCACTGGCTAGTGCGCTTAAACGACCATATAATTTCATAGGCGATCGGAAAGCATCCTCACGTGCTCCTGTGAGATGAATATCATACAGTGTGCCTACTATGGAAGTCGAGACGTTGGCGAGGCGTTCTGCCTCTTTAATATCTGCTCTTTTCTGCAGTGAGGGTGTCAACTCATTTAGCTCTGCTCGGATGATCTCGATCTTGTTGATCATGGTCACCGCTAGGTTCATTGCATCCCGCAATTCCAACGAAAGCGCAACTTGAGCTTTGATATCTTCAGTGCTTCCATTCGTGTTTGGATCCTTCAATACCGTCAGTTCTTTAGAAAAAATTTGGTCATCAACTTTGATTCGTGCCGTGTATTTTCCAGGAACTACTCTTGGACCCAATTGGCCTCTCCATAGATCCAAATCCCAAGTGACCAAAGGTCGCCAGCCTTCGCCATTCAACTGAACCCATGGACGCCCGGGAGGCTGGGTTAGTAAACGAGGTTTAAATGTTGGCTCATATCGAAGATCCCACATCACGCGATTAACGCCGTGGTTGTTCGAAGCTTCCAGAGTACGTATTACTTCGTTATTGCTATCAACAATTTCGATCACCACTTCCTTCGAGAGCGTATCTGGAAGATAGTAATTGATTGGAGTGCCATAGCTTGGATTTCTTCCGGAGTTAAAGCTACGTCCATCTGTTTTTATACTTTCCTTATTGCTGTACCTATAAGAGGAACGAAGATCAAATACTTGAACGTCGTTCTCCTTGCTTGGATCATATTGGCGAAGGGCAGATACGTCATCCAAGATGTAATAGCCCCGCCCGTAGGTGGCAACCACTAAATCGTCGAATCGTTCTTGAACGGTAAGCCAATAGACTGGAGCAGGAGGGAGGTTGTTCTTTAATTGCATCCAGTTAGCACCATTGTTTTGACTGACGTAGATTCCATTATCTACCCCTAGGTATAGCATGCCCTGCTTCTTTGGATCTTCCACAATTACATGAGCGAAGCTGTGTACACTTTGCGGAACTCCGGTAGAGATTTTTTTCCAATTCGCACCATAGTCCTCTGTCTTGTAAGCGTACGTTCCGAAATCCCCCATCTGATGTAGGTCGACGGTTATGTATGCCGTTCCTTTCTGATATTTTGAAGGAAAAATGTTTGCGATAGTTCCCCATTTTGGGAGGTCAGGAATATTAGCCGTGAGATTTTTCCATGTTTTCCCCGCGTCTCTGGTCAATTGAACTTGTCCATCATTGCTACCTGTCCAAATTAATCCTGCTTCAATTGGGGATTCTTCAATTGCAAAAAGTGTAGCTCCATCGAAGGTCATGAGGTTGTCGATCGCCACTCCACCTGAACTCTGCTGGTGATCTTTTAGGTTCAGCGTCAAATCTGGGCTAATGACTTGCCAGCTTTGCCCTCCGTCATCTGACTGATGCACAAACTGACTTCCGACGTACACACGATGTTTGACCGAGGTGGAAAAACTGAGTGGGAAATTCCAGTGCCATCGGTATTTCAAATCTGCAGGCTTCCAGCCATAACTTGCTTCTGGCCAAACTCGAACTTCGCGTGCATATCCCGTTTTTAGATCATATCGCTCTAAGCCTCCATCGTAGCAACCGGACCAGACGATGGTGTTATCATTCGGATCAGGTTTTGCGAATCCACTTTCGCAACCTCCAACCCCGTGCCAAAGACCTACTGGGATATAGCCCTGTAAACTATTGCTTGGTCCACGGTACGACCAGCCATCTTGACGATTTCCATAGACGTAATAGGGCACTTGATCATCCACGGAAACGTGATACATCTGAGCGATCGGTAACACTACTCTGCTGAACGACTTTCCACGGTTCAAGCTAACGCTAGCACATCCATCATGGGCGACCATCATACGGTCAGGCATTTTTGGATCAATCCACATATCATGATTGTCTCCACCACCTCTTGGGGGTTTTTTCATTAGCGTTTTGCCGCCGTCTTCGGACTTGCTGAAACGTACACTCATGAAATAGACTTCTTCTGGATTATCAGGCGCTACTGCAATTCTTGTGTAGTATGGAGCTCGTTCGTTCATCGTGTGGTCCTGACTCATTAACCTCCATGAATCGCCTTTATCATCTGAACGCCACAGCTCAGGGCTATTGATTTCGAAAAGTGCGTAAATGGTACTTGGATTGTTGTGAGATAGTGCTACAGCCACTTTCCCGACTGGTCTTTTTTCGCCTCCGGGTAACCCATTTTTGGTCATTGGTTCCCAGTTGTCTCCGCCATCGGTAGATCGGTAGATACCTCCCCCTGAACCCCCACTTCGTAGTCCCCAGGTGTTGATGTGGATCGACCACATCGCAGCATACAAGTTGTTTGGATCTTTTGGATCAATCGTAATATCAATCGCACCTGTTCCTTCGTCCACAAAGAGCATACGTTCCCAGCTGTCTCCTCCGTCTTTTGTTCTGTAAACACCTCGTTCTTGCTGTGGGCCATAGGTATGACCTAGTGCAGCAGCATAGACGATGTCTGGATTCGTTGGATGAACTACCACTTTTCCAATTCTCCCCGTTTTTTCCAGCCCCTTTCTTTCCCAGGTTTTCCCAGCATCCGTTGACTTGTAAATTCCGTCGCCCATCGCATGAGCAGGGCGGATGACAAAGGTTTCGCCTGTTCCCATCCAAACCTGATTGGGATCAGATGGCGCTAATGCCACTGAACCTACAGAGGAAACATTGAGTGAATCGGTGATTGGATTCCATTGAATACCACCATCTGTGGTTTTCCAAAGTCCTCCCGAAGCAGCTCCGATGTAGCTGACCATCGGATTTCCTGGCTCACCAGCAATTGCTATTGCTCGATTACCCTCAGGACCGATAAATCTGAAATCGAGATCTTGAAAGGCCTCAGACTGGATTTGTTGTGCTGCAAGTGATGATAGTAGTAAGGCGGATAGTCCAAGGAATAAGATCTTCTTCATAACTAGAGGTTTAGGTTATGGGATCAATTTAAAATGAAAGGGACATAGTACCAATTGTAAATGCAGGAATTACAGTAGTGGTTTTTAGGTTGAAAATATGAACACCAACACTTAACGAAAGATGCTTCCTAGCGTCAGCATGACAGCAGGAATTTAAATTAGCATGTCATCCAGAACGCAGTGAAGGATCTTTTTTGCTAAAGGATTAAATCTTTGTTTACTATAGTCCTGAATGTCAAATTAATCCTGGGTGTGGTGATCTTTTTTGTGGGTGGCAACTGGTGCAGCCAGTGGCTTTGGGTCTCACCCTTCATCACCATTAAACTTCCGTGCTCCAAAAGCATCATCACCTTTTCGCCCGTTTGCTTGTGCTTGAAGCCAAATCTGCGTTCCGCGCCAAGACTTATGGAAGCGATCGCCCCATTTTTCTTTAAATCCTTTTCTCCATCGCTATGCCAGGCCATCCCTTCTTCGCCAGAGTGGTAGAGATTCATCAAGCACGAATTGTATGATTCTCCAGTCTTCTGTTCGGCGAGTCTTTTTAATTCTCTAAGTTCTTGAGTCCACTTCAGGGCTTGTTTCGTGGTATTCGAATAGGTGTAATCAAAAGGTCTGTCGCCGTACCAGGCAACTTTTCTTTTGGTGAAAATGTGCTTACCAAAAATGACCGCTTCATCCTGTCTCCACTCGATGCTGGTAAGTAGTTGGCCAAAGAAATGATCAGCCGCTTCCCTGGTAAGAACCTTATTGTAATAATGTACAATTCCTTCCTTTGGAAGAAGGTTTTTTGTTGGATCTATGAAGTTTTCAAACAGTTCCATCTTTCCATTTGAGATATGCTCCCTTCATGCAATGGCCACAAGGACGAAATCCAAGTTGGGTTGCTTCTGCTTTGCTGTTGAAGAATACTCGATTTTTCACTTTCATTCGTTTACCTGATGAGCAACTGAGCCGACCATAGATTTTCAATTTACTATTTCCAGCGAGAACGATCTCTCCATTTTTGATCTTAAGTTTGATCATCGTTTGATTGATGTCTTGTTGCTGAATCATCAGGATAAAGCGTCGTGAAAAATAATTCCAAGCGTTGAACGGTGACCTTTCTTGACTTCACTTACTCCGTGTCGCATGCTGGCACGGTAATATCCTTTTGCACCTTTGATGGGCCTGAAGTTCGTTGAGAGTAAAAGTGCATCCCCTTTGGATGGGCGCAGAACGATAGCTTTGGATTGCGCCCTTGGAACTTGTTCTGTCATTACAAATTCTCCACCCTCATAATCTTCTTTAGGATCGCTAAGAAAGAGGACCATTTGAATAGGGAAGTACACCTCACCGTACAGATCCTGATGTAACGTGTTGAAGCCGCTTTCAGCATATTTTAAAATCAAAACCGTTGGTTTGACTTGTCCTTGCACTTTGCATAATTCATGGAGCTCATTCAGTGTTGAAGGGTAATCAATTCCCGTCTTTAGCACTTTCATCCAGGCGTTTGCGATGATTGCCAGGTGTGGATAGATATTTTCTCGGATCGACTGCAGCAAGTGTGGCAATGGGTAGTCAAAGTACTTGTACTCACCTTTTCCAAATCGATGGCGTTCCATGGTGACCGTTTTTCTGTAAATACCTTCCTGCTCGTACAGTTGGACTAATTCATTGCATTGAAGTTCACTCAATAGATTTGGGATGACAACATGCCCTCTCTGATGCATCTTTTCTGTGAGCTGTCCCCAGTTTTGAGTGTCTATTGTGTTTTTTATATTCATTGTTCTGATTATTTAGAATCTACTCCTCCCTTTAGGATGGTCCGACGATTCGGAGGCTGGGAGAGTGTATTCAGGTGATAAACACCCCTGGGGTCTCCTCAAAGGGACATTCACCTAGCTGAGATGCACCTGTCCCTTAGCTACTTCCCAACCGATCATTGCAGTCTTGCGGTTGCTCCCCCAATGGTACTGGCCAAATGCCCCTGTGGATTGGATTACCCTGTGGCATGGGATCAGGAAGGCAACTGGATTATCTCCAATGGCAGTGCCTACAGCACGAGAGGCTTTCGGGTTCTCTATTTTGCTGGCGATCTGCCCATACGTAGCAAGTTTTCCAGATGGTATCTTCATTAGGGTTTCCCACACTTTTAGTTGAAAGTCAGTGCCTCTGAGATGCAATTTTATTTCACTTAATTTTTCCCAGTCGTGTGTAAAAATGAAAAGCGCATTCTGCTGAATGAGATCTAGTTTTTGGTGAAAGACTGCATTTGGGAAATGAGACTTTAACACATCGAGCGATTGCTCTTCATTGTCAGCAAACATGAGATGACAAATCCCTTTTGCTGTTGAGGCTACCAGGATATTGCCAAAGGGACTTTCAGCAAAGCTATAGTTGATCGTAAGGTTCTTTCCGCCATTTTTATACTCTGCGGGTGTCATTCCTTCTATGTTCATGAATAGATCATGCAAACGACTGGTTCCTGAAAGACCTGTCTTGTGAGTTGCATCAAAGAGCGTAGCCTGATCTTCCTTGAGTAATTTTTTGGCATGCTCAATACTGATGTACTGAAGGAATTTCTTTGGACTCACACCCGCCCAGTCTGAAAACATGCGTTGAAAATGGAAGGGGCTAAGGTGAACTTTCTCAGCGACCTCATCAAGATTTGGTTGTTGCTTGAAGTTGTCCTGAATATACCCGATCGCCTCAGCTATTCGGTCAAAATCAAGCGTGTTGTGTGTTTCCATTTCTCTACTTTAATATTAATGATTTTGTAAAAGTAGAGCGACGAATTAGTGTAAAACACCCGAAAATTGCTGAGTTTAATTTGATTGATGATTCTTCACATCGTGATTGATATTTCTCCTTCTCCACACTGATGTTTGTCAACGTTTTTTAGCCTCTAAAGGCTTTATTTAGCTTAGACTACAAAGGGGGTTGATGTGAATATTTCAGCGGAGGAATCAAACCCGGAACTAAGGAGTCCATTGTTCAGTACTGTGATAGCTAGTCCATTTTTTTCAAACTCACGGGGATATATGAAGCTAACAAAATGAGACCAAATAACAGAAAACGATCCTGGGCAGAGCCCTATAAAATAAAGATGGTTGAGCCTATTTTTATGACGACTCGTGAACAGCGTGAGGAGTTTATAAGGGAGGCGGGGTACAATACGTTTCTGCTGAAGTCAAAACAAGTGTACATTGATCTTTTGACTGATAGCGGTACTTCCGCGATGAGTGATCGGCAATGGGCGGGAATCATGATGGGAGACGAAGCATACGCTGGAAGTGAGAATTTCTATCACCTGGAAGAGACTGTACAAAAATATTATGGGTATAAGCATCTGGTGCCCACGCACCAGGGCAGAGGGGCAGAGCACATCATCTCTCAGATACTTATAAAGGACGGAGATTTTTTACCTGGTAACATGTACTTCACAACGACTCGCTTGCATCAGGAATTGGCCGGTGGGACGTTCGTGGATGTAATTGTGGATGAGGCGCATGATCCTGAAAGCACTTTTCCCTTCAAGGGAAACATCAACCTTGAAAAACTTGAAGCGCTGATAAAAGAGAAGGGTGCTGACAAAATTCCTTATGTCTGCGTTGCTACGACGGTTAACATGGCTGGTGGTCAGCCAATTTCAATGGAAAATTTGAAAGCTGTCAGAGACTTAACAAATAAACACGGCATTTTGATCGTCCATGATATGACCAGGGTTGCTGAGAATGCCTATATGATTCAGCAATTAGAGGAGGGATATGAGAACAAAAGTATCGCTGAAATTGTACGAGAAATCTGTGATTTGACGGATGCAGCAACGATGAGTTCTAAAAAAGATGCGCTCGTTAATATTGGTGGTTTTTTGGCGATGAACGATGATAAGGTTTTTGAAGATGCCAGGAATATGGTGGTGATCTATGAGGGGTTGCATACATATGGCGGTATGGCTGGAAGAGACATGGAAGCTATGGCAATAGGAATTGCCGAATCGGTTAGCGAGGATCATATCAAAGCTCGGGTAGGCCAGGTGAGATATCTGGGTGAAAAGCTATTAGCGGCTAATGTCCCTATTGTTAATCCCATCGGGACGCATGGCATCTTCATTGATGCCAGAAAATTCCTACCGCATCTGGATCAGGATAAATTCCCAGCACAGACGTTGGCGGCCGAGATCTATTTAGATGCAGGCGTGAGATCCATGGAACGCGGGGTTGTTTCTGCAGGAAGAAACAAGGAAACAGGTGAAAACAACTATCCGGAACTGGAGCTTGTTCGCCTAACGATTCCGCGAAGAGTATACACGCAGGCGCACATGGATGTAGTTGCTGAATCTGTTGAATTTGTGTATTCGCAACGCGATAAAATCAAGGGCCTTGAAATGGTGTACGAGCCGGAGTACTTACGGTTCTTCCAGGCAAGATTTGAAAAATATATAGAGTAGAAATGTGAGCGAAACCTTCCTGCTGCACGCTTGAAAAAACGAACAATAGGAAGGTCGAAATAATTATGTAAGACAGTGTCCAACAAACAATAAAACAAGCCATGAGCAAAATAACAATGGGGGTAATTGGAACTTCCAAGAAAGAGAATGAAAGGCGGGTCCCCATTCATCCAGACCATTTCGGACGACTTCCCGAAGAAATCAGACGCCAACTGGTTTTTGAGAAGGGGTATGGAGCTTCTTTTAACATAGATGATAAGGAAATCGCAGCCCAAACGGGCGGAGTTGCAGCTCGAGAGGAACTTTTGGCTGATATAGGAGCTGTAATTGTTGCTAAACCGATGTTGTCGGATTTGGAGGAGCTTAAAGAGGGAGGCATTCTATGGGGGTATCCTCATTGTGCTCAGCAAAAGTTGGTGACCCAAGCGGCCATTGATAGAAAATTGACCTTGATTGCCTTTGAAGATATGTTTGTCTGGGGTCCAAACGAACAGGTGGGGAGACATACTTTTTACAAAAACAACGAAATGGCTGGTTACTGTGCAGTGATTCATGCACTGGAACTAAGGGGCATTGATGGTAACTATGGAAACAACCGAAAAGTGATCATTTTTAGCTTCGGTGCTGTGAGTAGGGGAGCTATCTATGCCCTGAAGGCACGTGGCTTTAGTGATATCACTATTTGTATCAAGAGGCCGGATCATTTGGTGCGAGAGGAAATTCTGGATGTGCATTATGTTCGAATACGGAGTGGAAAAGGAAATGAGCCACGTATCGTTGTGGTGGAACACGACGGCACAGAATATCCGTTGGCTAAGCTGATTAGTGAATCAGATATAATAATCAATGGCATTTTCCAGAATATAGATGATCCCATCAATTTTGTAAATGAGGATGAAAAATCAATGCTGAAACCTGGATGCTTGATTATAGATGTCAGTTGCGATGAAGGAATGGGTTTTTATTTTGCGAAGCCCACAACATTTAAAAGCCCGATGTTTTCAGTAGATAATGTTGATTATTATGCGGTGGATCATACACCAAGCTACCTCTGGGAAAGTGCATCCAGATCTATTTCTGCGGCCTTGATTGTTCACATACCATCCGTGGTTGGTGGCCGTGAAAGCTGGAAGAAAAACGCAACAATTCAAAAAGCGATTAACATCGATGGTGGCGTGATAAAGATGGACTCTATTCTAAAGTATCAAAATCGTCATACCGAATATCCGCACTTAAGCAAGTAACTGATGCTTTAATCTTACTCAAACGGAAAATGTGATGAACGCGAAACTTGGTGAATGGACTGTGACGGTAACTACATTTATCGGAGCGATCTACTTCTATTTAATTATCGCATACTATGGAGTGGAAGAATACTTCCTAGAGGGACCTATGAAGGACTACTTGAATTCTAACGTTGTGCATCTGGAGGTATTTATTTCGGGAATTTTCTTGGGAATTCTTTTTGTTTTAATCAAGCAGCTTACCGAAAAGCGATTCTTCCGAAGAAAGAGCTTTGGATTTAACATCTTGTTTAAAAGTGGACTATACCTACTTGCAATCATTGCTGTAGGCGTGCTGGTATATTACCTGTTTTTATATTCTGGTCTCGTTTCTGCAGTGCAGATGGAAGCTTACCAGGAGTTGTTGTCGTCGCAGTTTCTCTTATCTATCCTAGTCTATTTTGGGTTCATCATTCTGCTGATGAATTTTATGATTTTTGTTAACAGGAAACTAGGTCCCGGAACCTTGCTTGATGTTTTGACAGGCAAGTACCACCATCCTAGAAACGAAGAATTAATTTTCTTGTTTCTGGACCTGAAAGGCTCTACATCGCTGGCGGAGAAATTAGGGCATTCAATCTACAGCAGGTTTCTTAAAGAGTGCATTCATGAATTAACTCCTGTCATCCAGAAATACAAGGCTAAGGTTTATCAATACGTCGGAGATGAGGTGGTTCTATTTTGGGAAAAGAAAGAAGGGTTGAATCAACTAAACTGCATTGGTACATTTTTTGAATTCAATGACATTCTAAAGACCAGGGAGAATTATTTTTCGGCAAAGTATGGCCAAACTCCTGAGTTTAAAGCAGGGATGGATACAGGGATAGTAACGGCCACAGAAATTGGAGACATAAAGAGAGACATTGCCTTTCATGGAGACGTCCTAAATACCGCTTCTCGCTTGGAAAAAAAGTGCAATGAATTCAACGAAAAACTTATCGTATCACAACACTTAACTGATCAAATTCTCTCTGACGACAAGTATCAACTAAAATTTCTCAGCGACTTACCTTTGACTGGCAAAACTGAGAATGTGAAGTTTTATGGAGTGGAAAATAACTGAATACCTGAACCCGATTAAAACCTTAAAGAAGACACCCCTGTAGTCCCGAAACGTCGGACCGCCTCAAGGGGACATTAATAGTCAAAAGAATTTTATTCTATGCTCCTAGTCTATTTCTTCAATGTAAATATCTTAATTCTGGCATATTCCTCCCTTTAGGCCGGGCCGACGTTTCGGAGGTTAGCCTTGCTTCGCCGAAGCTACGCGAAGGCAAGGAGGGTGTTTTATTTGTATCAATAAACAAATGATTATTCGGGCTCAGGTTAAATGCTCCTAAACCAAATGGTGATCACTGTTCTAGTGGGAGCCTCTAACCAAGAATTGGTTCAAAGTGCGAAGTAAAATGCCGTAGGAATTTGGGTTCTTTTGTAATCCTGTACCCTTTAGCGTTGTCTTTTTCCTTCCAGATTTCTTCAAAAACTTCGATGACATATTCGATGTGACTTTGTGTGTACACCCTCCGTGGAATGGCCAACCTCACCAGCTCCATTGCTGCAGGGATCAGTTTTTTATTTTCGTCATATTTCCCAAACATGACCGAGCCAATTTCCACTGACCGAATTCCCCCTGTCAAATAAAGATTGCAAACCAGCGACTGTCCCGGGTATTCCTCCACAGGAATATGGAGATACAACGCTTTGGCATCTACATACACTGCGTGACCTCCATAAGGTTTCATTACCGGAACACCGATCCGATCAAGGTGTTTGCCCAGGTATTCTGTGCTTTTGATTCGGTATTGCAAATAATCAGGTCGGAATACTTCTTCCAGTCCAATCGCTATTGCTTCCATGTCACGGCCAGAAAGTCCACCGTACGTGGAGAACCCTTCCGTTATAATCAGTGAACTTGTGCAAGCATCGGATATTTCTTGGTCCTTTAGTGCCAGGAATCCACCCATATTGGCAAGTCCATCTTTTTTCGCACTCATGATAATTCCATCAGCCAATGCAAGCATTTCTTTGGCAATATCCTTGAAACTTTTCTCCTTGAACCCTTCTTCCCGCTCATGAACGAAGTACGAATTTTCTGCTATCCTGCAGATGTCCATCAAGAAGAGGATTCCATGTTTTTTGCACACATGGCGAATTGCTTTGGCATTTTCCATGCTTACCGGCTGACCACCACCGCTGTTATTTGTGACTGTCAGGATAACTCCCGCAATGTTGGATGGGCCATGTTCGTTGATCGATGCTTCCAATCTATCTACATCAAGGTTGCCTTTGAATGGGAGCTCCAGGGCCGGATCTGCTGCTTCCGGTACCGGAAGGTCGATCGCCGTTGCTCCACTGTATTCAATGTTGGCTCGAGTGGTATCGAAATGTGTGTTGCTAAAAAATACCTTGCCCGGCCCACCCAGGTAGCTGTATAAGATCCTTTCAGCAGCTCGTCCCTGATGTGTAGGCAAAATATGGTTGCAGCTAGTCAGATCTCTGATCACGCGTTCCATTTTCACCCACGATTTTGAGCCGGCATAGGCTTCATCACCATTCATCATCCCTGCCCACTGTGCGGAACTCATGGCTGAGGTGCCACTGTCGGTCAGAAGGTCGATGATTACCTCTTCGGAATTCAGCTGAAAAGGATTATTATGAGCACGCTCAAGGTAATCATTGCGCTGTTCGGCCGTACTCAAATCAATGGGCTCAACCGTTTTTATTTTGAAAGGTTCTATGATTGTTTTGAAATCCATATTTGAAAATGATTATGCATACAAGAGTAGACAGATGCTGCTCATTGGTAAATGATAAAAGTCACTGAAGAGGAGGATTTAAACCTGATGATTCCAGGAAGCCAGATTGGAGTCGCTAATGATACTTGGTTAATTCTCCCTGCAAGGAATCATTCAAATTCAAAACTTTTATCATTATTTGGAACAAGTCTAAACTTAGATTTGTGGTTTGCGGCAGACAACTATGAAGCTTTCTGAGTTAGACATATCCGAAGAGGCAATTATCACCAAGGTGTTGGGTAGAGGTGCATTCCGGAAGAGAATTCAGGAAATGGGATTCGTCAAAGGACAAAAAATCTCCATTGTCAAGGGAGCTCCGTTGAAAGATCCTATTCAATATCGATTAATGGATTATGAAGTTTCCCTTAGGAAAAGTGAAGCTAACCTGATAGAGATAATTACTAAAAAGGAGGCCCTCAACCTTGAAGATCCGGCGTATGCGGGCACCCTAATCGAGGATATTTTGAACGAAAAAGCCTCAAAAAAGGGGAAGTCGATAAATGTCGCTCTGGTAGGAAATCCCAATTGCGGAAAAACCACCCTTTACAATTCTGCTTCGAACTCACGAGCCAAAGTGGGTAACTACGGGGGGGTGACGATTGACACACATGAGGCAAAATTTGAACTGGATGGCTACAAGCTAAATATCACAGATTTGCCGGGGACATACTCACTCACGGCCTACAGCCCGGAAGAACTTTTTGTAAGACAACACATTGTTGATGCCCACCCTGATATTGTCATCAATGTTGTGGATGCCTCAAATCTTGAGCGGAATCTATACCTGACCACGCAACTAATAGACATGGATATCAAGGTGATTATCGCCTTGAATATGTATGACGAGCTAGAGGAAAAGGGAGCCAAATTTGATTATGAAAGGTTGGGAAAAATGATTGGCATACCGATCATCCCCACCGTAAGTTCAAAAGGAACAGGGATCACTGAGCTGTTCAAAAAAGCGATTGAAGTCTATGAAGATCAAGACCCATCAGTGCGAGCCATTCATGTCAATTATGGACCCGGGATCGAGAAATCCATCGAGACTATTCAAGGAGGAATAAAGCAAGAAGGTAACTACCCACTAACTGATAGAATATCCCCGCGATTTTTAGCAATTAAACTCATCGAGAAAGATGAAGATGCTGAAAAAGTAATTGCTATCTGCCCCAATCATGCTGAAATAGCAGAAACAGCCCAAACAGAAATAGCCAGGTTGGAGAAGGAAGTAAAAGTGGATAGTGAGACACTGATTACAGACGCTAAGTATGGCTTCATTGCAGGAGCGCTAAAGGAAACATATGCGGATAGCCACATTGAGCGTAGGGAGAAGACAGAGATTATTGACACCTTCCTTACCAATCGATTTTTAGGTTTTCCTGTGTTCATCTTTTTTATGTGGTTGATGTTTCAATCCACATTTACCGTAGGGGCCTACCCCATCGAATGGATTGAATCTTTAGTGGGAATAATTAGTAATGTCGTGAGTACCTACATGGCAGACGGAATGTTAAAAGACCTTTTGGTGGACGGGATAATAGGTGGCGTAGGTGGTGTCATTGTTTTCCTTCCAAATATCCTGATACTCTTCTTTTTCATTTCCCTCATGGAAGACGTTGGCTATATCTCCAGAGCAGCTTTTATCATGGACAAGCTGATGCACCATCTGGGTTTGCACGGCAAATCTTTCATCCCCATGATTATGGGGTTTGGGTGCAATGTGCCAGCCATCATGGCCACCCGTACCATTGAGAGCAGGAACAATCGATTACTGACCATGCTCATCAATCCCTTTATGTCATGTAGTGCCCGGTTGCCAGTTTATATCCTGATCATTGGCGCATTCTTTCCTAACAATTCGGGAACCGTGCTTTTTTCCATCTACCTAATTGGAATTATGCTATCTATCTTCTTTGCAGTTCTATTCAAAAAAACGCTCTTCAAATTAGACGAAGTTCCCTTTGTAATGGAACTCCCACCCTACAGGGTTCCTACCATGAAATCCATTGTAAACCACATGTGGGACAAAGGCTATTTGTATATAAAAAAGATGGGAGGCATCATCCTCATTGCATCTATCTTAATCTGGGCATTGGGCTATTTCCCTAGAGAAATAGATTTTTCCAAAGATTATAACCAATTGATCAGCGATACCGAAGTATCAGCTAGTCCAGAAAACGAAAGGCAGCAGGCCATTGCTAAGCTGGAATTAGAAAAGGAAGTGGAGCGATTTGAAGGTTCATACATTGGGAAAATGGGACATTTCATAGAGCCTGCGATCAAACCTTTGGGATTTGACTGGAAAATGGGTGTCAGTCTGATCACCGGGATGGCCGCCAAAGAGATTGTTGTAAGCACGATGGGGGTATTGTATCAGGCGGAGCCGGGTGCTGACGAAACGTCCACGTTGTTGGCGGACAAATTACAGTCTCACACGTACCAATACGGTGAGAAGAAGGGCGAAAAAGTCTTTACACCGTTGGTCGCATTTGGATTTATGTTGTTTATCCTCATCTATTTTCCGTGTATTGCGGCAGTGGCAGCAATCAAGAAAGAGGCCGGAGGATGGAAATGGGCAGTGTTTACGATGGTGTATACAACCTTAACGGCTTATGTTGTATCCTTATTGGTATATCAGATTGGATCATTATTTGGATGATATGGGAATACAAGAAATACTTACTTATCTGATAGTGGCGGCATCTGCTGGCTATGTCCTTTTCAAGGTAGTGAGATTGCTCACCAAAAAAACCGATGACTCCAATTGCCAATCGATGGGTTGCTCTGGCTGTGAGTTCAATGCCAATTGTGTGGATGAGCGGAAAGAGTAGGGGTTACACAGAACTACCAGCCTTCAGTATCTCCAAATTTTTTCTTGTGCTTTTCTCTGGCTAGGTTAAATCCCTGACGCTGCCAGAATGTGCCAATTTGGAGATCATCTTAGCTTGAATGAAATCGATGAGTCTGAATTAAGGAGGAAATTACTTTGCCCATTCAAGAATACGATCAATTGAAAGATGGTCTCCAAAATCCTTTCCATAGTACGCTTGATGGATTGTTTGATCCCTATTGATCAGAAAATCAGCAGGAATGAGTGGTTTATCCCTCATGGACTTGAGGTTGAAAAACCCACTGCTCATCATGCTCATCATCTTGAATGGCTGGATCATGGCTTTAAACATTCCGGAGTGGGAAGATTCAATTCCATATTTCTTATAAATGTCTTCTTGAGGATCAGGTATAATTGAGAAGGGAGCCTGTTGTTGCCCAGCGTACTGAAAAATTTCTTCCCCTGTAGCTGCAAAGAATATTAGTACTTGAATTTCGCTAATTACGAATTCGTCGTAGCGATTAATTAGCTGGTTTACCCTTAAGTTGCAGAAGGGGCATGCGGCTCCTCTGAAAAAACTTAGTAATACTTTTTTGCCAGCGTACTCTTGAAGATTGATGTTGTTGCCTTGATAGTCTGTTAAGCTAAAGTTTGGTGCTTGCTGGCTTGATAGTAGTCTCATTTTTTTAAGTTGTTATCGTACTAACGAAGCTAAAGAAAGCCGGTTCAGCCATCGATGTATGATTACAAGTGATGTATCAAACCAGACAAACCGGTTGGTTTGACCTAAATCACCAAGTAATGAAACCAAGTTTTGCTTAATGATCGTTTACTTCTGACCAGGCAGACCTGTCGGTAACGGTTTATTCCATACCCTTGAAGGAGCCTTTCTCTTCTCTGGATAAATTTGATCCAATGCACCCGCATTGTAGAGCCTGCCATTTTTCAAGACCATATTTACGGTGTTCGTATTTTAGGATGTTTCCTAGGGGTCTAATAATTGATCAGTGGTTGGGTGGTAATGGATGGAAGAGACAAAAAAAGCCCTGGCATGCCAGGACTTTCTAATTTCCGTGCAGTTATAACTGCTGTGATTAGTATTTCGCCGGCACACCTGGTGCAGGTGTTGTCTTCTGAATGAACTCTCTTAAGTGCTCATTTGAACTGATCAAATCCTCATTCCTCAGGTACATCATGTGCCCAGAACGGTAACCTCTGAACGATAATCGATCTTTCATTTTTCCACTTGGATCAATTTGCCACATGGTGTACTTGGCATCAAAATATTTGGTTGCCCCGTCGAAATATCCTGACTGAATCATGGTATTTAAGTATGGGTTCTGAGCCATCGCTTGTCTTAGGTTTTCCCCTGTGTTGTTGCCGCTTCTATCCCAAGGATGAACAGGGCCAAACATATTGTATTTCACATCTGTTTCGAATTTCAAAACGTTCTTGTAATAGTAGTTTACGGCAGGGGCAAATGCATGCAGCCAAGAGGTAAGCTCGGAATTGAAATCTGGGCGTACTCCACCGTTTGTTCTATCAATTCCTTTGTATCTGGAGTCCAATCGACCCACAGTGAAACCTTCTTCTCTGAGTAATTCTTTCCAGTAAAAACTGGTCGGAACATCGAGATTGTATTGAAGAATAACCTTTTCAGAAATTCCAGCATATCTAGCCATCATTTTCGCTGCTTGATTTCGTTCATCATCGCTTACAAAGCCTCCCTTTGCAAGGACAGGCATCAAACCTTCAACCGCATACTTTTCTGCTTCTGCCAACACCTCATCAAGGTCTTTTGACTGAAGATCAGATGGTAATTTCTTATGATACCATGCAGCCGCCGCAAAATAAGGGAGCCTCAAAGAAGCACCCAATGGACCCTCTCTTCGGCCATTTCCGCTATGAATACCTAATTCAGTTGGGGAAACCAAGATCACTCCATTTAGATACATCCACTGCCTTCCCTGCAGCTCAAGTGCTAAACCTGAAACTCTTGTTGTGCCGTAACTTTCTCCAATGAGATACTTAGGAGATTCCCATCGGTTAGATCTTGTGACAAACGTATTGACCCACTCGGCGAGGTATTTAATATCAGCATTCACCCCGAAAAATGTTTTCCGCTCCTCATCTTTTTTAACAATTCTTGAATAGCCAGTATTTACCGGGTTTACAAATACGATGTCAGCTACATCCAGAATTGAATTAGGGTTGCTTTTGACTCCATATGGTTGAACTGGGAAACCTTCGTCGTCTACATTTAGGATCATCGGTCCAGTGTAAGCCAGATGCATCCAGACAGAACCTGATCCTGGCCCGCCATTGAAGGAGATGACTAAAGGTCTTGTGTTCTTGTTTCGAATATCTGTTCGTTCATAGTAGGTATAGTGAACAGCAGCTATTACTTCAGCATCATCGTTCCAGACAGGCTGAGTTCCAGTGGTGGCTCGATATGCAACCGACTTGCCTTTTATGGTTGTTTGGTGATTGGTTACTACTGTCTCGTCAGCAGCCAAGACTCTGCTGTTTTCAGCTTTCATTTCTTGTGCAGCAATAGAAAAGGACAGAGCCAGGGAGAAAAAGATTATGGTTAATTTCATTCTTTCATACTTTGATTGTGCCGAAAGCTAAGAAATATTTAGGTAGATAGAAACGAAAAAGACACGATCGGTAGGAACGTGTCTTTTTCTTTAGATATTGTTGTTTGATCAATCCTCTTTCAAGCGTAGATTTCCATAGCTGGAATCTATTCTTATGACCTTGCTATCATCACCACTTCCTATTTTCCCCTTGTAAATGCTCTTGTTGGATTCTTTCACGCGATAGTGAAAGTCTATATCAAGATCTGAGTAGGACTTGAGATCCGCAAAACTGAATTCTGCTTCTATGTTGGCATTCAGTCCTGGTTCTAAACCTATTTCATAAGAACCAAACTTCCCTTCGATATCCACCAGTGTGAATGTTTTGGCTAGTCGTCTTATTCTGAAATCTCCAATGTAGCTGGCTTCCATTTCTAACTTCCCTGTCAGTTCCTCTATTTCGAATCCCGAAAAGTGAATATCTGCATCAATCGAGTGTGCTTTATCCACTTCTACATCACCGTATTTGCTTGACAGGTCAAGCTCTTGTACTTCTCCGATTTCTACGTCCGAGAACCCCTGGCTCAGTTCAAGATCTTTTGCCGATTCTATATTGAAGTCACTGTACTTTATGGTGAGGTCGCCGTCTTGAATATTGTTGATCTCCCCACTTCCAAAAGATAGCTTTAAATCAGTGCTGCCTGCAACGTCACCAACCCGCATTGATCCATAGGAGACATGGATGTCTAGGTCACCAGCTCTGTTGCCCATCAGTACATCTCCAAAACTGTTGCGGATTTCCAATGGATTTATCTCTGGCATTGAGATCGTGTAATTCACTTCAAAACCATCATTGTCTCGATTTTTGGATTTACCAAGTATTGTTTCAAAAGAAACCTGTTCGCTACCATCACTGATGTCGATTCTTATATCATCGATGATGCGCTGCGCTCGCTCCTCGTTTCTACTCTTTCCTATGATTTCTACTCGTATCGAAAATTCACTTTTATCCCACGAGTTGATTTCAACCCTTCCGAATTTGTTCGTTATATCTAAGAGTGTAGTCGCACCCACATTGTATGACTTTTCTACAATCCTTTTCTTTTCTACCTGATCCTTGCCCCAACCTAGACTGGCCGTGACTAGGAAAAGAAGTGCTAATTTATATTTCAACATTTGACTCCATTTCATCGTTTTGATCTTTAATATTTTCCAAAATGTCCAACTGCTTGCTAAGTATCTGAAGCCTTAGCTGCAGGTTGCTAACCATCGCATCAACGACACGATCATCAGCAGCTTGGGTTTGGTAGGTTTTCTTAAGGTCGATATACAGTACGTCTAGTTGATCAATTTCTTCTAACAATTCTCCTTGTTCTTCGGGGGAGAGTTCTTCTTGGATTTGCATCCGTTTTAGACTGATCAGCTGAGTATAGTAGTCTTCAGCCTGCTTGAACTCCTCAGAAAATTGAGGGCCAACCTGACTTTCTTCTAGATTCTTCTCTATCAAAAGATAGACGGTAGAAACCATGAAGAGCACGGCAGCTACTTTCCAGGCCACTTGAAGAAATCCAGTATTTTTCCTAAGTTTCTTATTTATTCCCTTCCAAACATTGTCGGACGGGTCGACATCATTAAATGAGTCTTTGTTATTCATGATGAATTGTTCGAGTTGGTCACCCATAGTTCACCTCCGTTTTTATAATAGTTTTCAATTTGTCTTTGGCTCTTTTGTACTGAGTCTTTGAAGTCGACTCAGAAATATTTAGTATTTCACTAATTTCTTTATGATCGTATCCTTCGAATAAATAAAGCGACAACACTGTTCTGAAACCTGTGGGCAGGTCGTTCATCGCTCTTTTGATTGCGACGACGCTGTAGTTTGGTTCTGCATCCTCTGCATAAGATTCGTCTACCACATCAGCTCCGCTTTCATCCGCAATCATCAAATCTCTTTTACTCTTCTGCACATGATTGAGTGCTTTATTGATGACGATCTTTTTCAACCAGGCTCCGAAGGCTGCGTCTGCTCTATAACTATTCAAATTTTGAAAAGCACTTACGAAGGCCTCTTGCAAAACATCTTCTGCATCTGGTTGTTCTCCTGTTATTCTAAGTGCTGTGTTAAACATTGCTTTGTTATAAAGTTTATATATCTCAAACTGAGCTGTAGAATCATTATCTCTACATCTTTCTATCAGGTCAGCGTGAATATTTATAGCGCTCGCTTTCAATTTTTAGGTTATTCGGTATAAAGACTTACTAAGAGTTTCAGGGTTGCATGATGTTGTTAATTTTAACGTGAATATTTGATATGAGAAAATTCTTAGTTGTTTTTCTATTTGTTTCTGGAAGTGCATTTGCACAAGAACTAGATTCGCTACTTACCGACACGATACCTAAACTACCGCCAAAGCACCTGATTGGTGGATATGTATTCGCTGGCCTGATAGGATCTCCTGGTCCCGCTGATATAAGTGTTCTAAGAACTTTTGGGCTTGGCGTAAGGTATGATAAACTGGAGGCCGGCTTTTCATTCTCAGCCTTCAATGACGATTACGTGCAGAGACTGATCTTTCCTAACTTCTTTAGTTTGATATATGCACAAGGAGGAGCATACTTTGCTTACAATTTGTTTGAATCAGAATATATAAATGCAGCGCCAATGATAATGCTGCAGATGGGTGATTTGGTGTGGGAACGTGACGACACGAAGGTTGACTTTGCAAGTGATCGATTTAGGCTCTGGCAGTTTGGGCTGAAGGTGGAGACTCCTTTTCTGAGATATGTACGCCCTGAGATAGTGGTAGGCTATCAATCCATGTCCGAAATAGTCGTTCCACAGCTTGGAAGTGATCAATTCACAGGACTTTTTGTGGGATTCAACGTAAAAGTTGGTTATTTCAACCAATAACAGAGTAATTACTAGACATTTAACTCGATTTGGTTAAACTTGTAAAAGAATCTAATTGTAGTTAAATGACCACTAAGTCAATTGCACTTATAAGCATTTTCATCCTTTTGGTTTCGAAATCGCCAGCTCAAGACTATGACGAAATTTTTAAAACGGCAGAAGAGTCGCTTTACCTGGAAGATTTTGAAACAGCCCTCGTAAACTACCAGCTACTGGTAGCGAGTGGATTGCCCTATGGAAATAGGGTTTTTTATATGGCTGAACTTTGCTCACTTCTTACCCGATATCAAAACAACCCGATTGAGAGTTTTCTTCAATATGAGGAGGAAATGATTCAGCAGGACAAGTTCTATTTCTATTGGAAAGGAAGGGTGATGATGCGTAAGTATCGGATGGCTGAAGCCAATGTGGCATTTCAAAATTTTCTTGACACCGAAGAATACTTGAGTGATGAAATAATGGATGAGGCAAAACGATGGATGAATTGGGTTAGGAATGCCAAATCCTATATGGATTCGCCAGATTCCTATGAAATACATTTACTTGAGAGAGAAGTGAATTCAGAATTTGCTGAGCTTAGTCCAGTGTATTTTGTTGAGAATGAAGAACTGCTTTTTTTATCCAACAGAAATACTAATTCCGAGGTGTATCAGATTTACCATTCGGTTCATGAGGGCGATAGGAAGTGGTCAGACCCAACACCTGTGTTTGGACAGGGATTCTTCTCCAGAGACAATGCCAATATTGAAGTGGTGGACGAAGACGGTCGTCTCTTTCAGTTTAGATCGGATCAAGGAGGGGACTTGTATTACAGTGAACCTTCTGGGGATTTGAAAGGCTGGTCTTCACCACGAGAGTTTGACAGTCGAATTAGCTCCACTCACTTAGGTTCACATTTTTTCATCAATGAACATGAAGATCGTATCATTTTTGCATCAGACGTGGGGGATAAGAAGGATTCAAACCTTGATTTACTTCAATCATTCAGAAACCCTAACTCAGGGAATTGGAGTAAGCCATCACCGTTTGCTACATCAGTAAATAGTCAATATAATGAAGATAGCCCCTATCTGAGTCCAGATGAGACCACTCTCTACTTCTCCTCGGATGGGCACGGTTCCATGGGTGGCTACGATGTGTTCAAATCAGTCTTTGATCAGACCACACAAACGTGGTCTGAGCCAGAAAATATGGGGTTTCCGCTTAACTCGCCAGAAGATGAGTTACACTTTAAAATGAACCACAACCAAAAGTCGGGTTATTTCACGTCCAATCGCCTGAACACCCTTGGCGATTTTGATATTTTCTTTTTCTGGGAAATAAACAAAATAAACATCGAAGGTCGTGTTGTTGATAATGCTACTGGGCTTCCAATGAAGGATGCAGAGATCTTTTTTCGTCCCTATGAATATTTGGATATGTATTTCTTCTCAGAGCTAACCGATCAAGGAAAGTACAAAACGGAGATTCCATCGAACGATCGGTTTAAAGTAGAGATAAAGAGAAATGGAGAGGTGCTTCACGAAGAGGAGTTTACTGTGCATGCATCGGAGGGAGATCGCACAACACACATAAAGGACTTTTATCTGGGAAAGGGAGAAGCTACAGCTACCCATCGGGTTGCACAGCATGAAATAGACACTTCTAAACCTGATCTAGGGGTAGTGACAGAGGAGATGCTACTTGATGAATTGGGAACTAAGTTTCGAACTTCAAACAGAGTTGCACTTCACCACGTGTACTTTGATTTTGGAACAAGTCGCCTAAAAAACGAAAGCTTACCTTCTCTAAATGTGATAAAAAACCTCTTGAATGCAAACCCCAAACTACGGATTGAGATTGGAGGTCATACTGACAATGTTGGTGATGATCTATCAAATCAAAACGTTTCGCTGAAAAGGGCGGAGTCAGTCCTTAATTGGCTCACGAGCAATGGAATTTCTAGCTCCAGACTTACCGCAAGAGGATATGGAGCAACGAAGCCCATTGCTAGTAATGATGATGAGAAAGAAGGAAGAGAATTAAATCGCCGAATTGAAATAGTTGTTATTGAATAGTGCTAAGGTTATTTGTTTTATTACCGCTTACCGCCGCCTCGCTACTTGCATTCAATGCTTCTAGTCAAGATTTTGGCAAAATCCTTCGCATAGCCGATAAGACGTTCTATGAAGAAGATTTTGAAAATGCGCTTGAGCTCTACGAGTTGCTTATTGAGGGTTCGGAGAACCCAATGGCTGAAACACTGTACAAGGCAGAGATTTGTTCTCTCCTGTCCAGTTATCCCAGTAAAGCGATGGACAACTTTCTTAGCTACGAAGAGACCATCGAGCCAATCGATAAATTCTATAACTACTGGAAGGGTCGAATACTACTCCGCAAGTATAAGATGCTGGAAGCCAATGAAGCCTTCATCAAGTTTCTGGATACCAACGCATTCCTGAGTGGTGAGATAAAAATCGAGGTGAAAGGATGGATGGAATGGCTGGCCGAGACGAAGAAGATTATGGACAATCCATTTTCATACGAAATCCATCACCTAGAAGATCGGATAAATACGGATCACGCAGAATTGAGCCCAGTCTATTTTGAGGAAAAGGAGGAACTACTTTTTATTTCAAATAGGGATGAGAGTGATCCAGATCTCTATCAAATTTATCACGCCATCCACAGAGGAGATAATAGTTGGACCGATCCAACATTGATAAAAGACGTGGGAACCTTTACCAGAGAAAATTCTAATATAGAAGTCGTTGCGGAAGATGGAAGGCTTTTTCAATTTAGGAAGGAAAAGAAGAATGGTGATCTTTTTTACAGTAATCCAATCAGCGGAACCAGGGGCTGGTCATATCCAGAAGAGTTTGATAGTAAAGTAACTTCTGCGCACATTAGCTCACATTTTTTCATCAACGAACATGAAGATCGAATAATTTTCGCAACCAATGTAGGCACAAAGAAAAGACAGAATCTGGACCTATTCGAATCATTTAGGGATGCAAAGACTGGAAAGTGGAGCAAACCCACATCTTTTGCTTTCACTATCAATAGTGAACTGAGCGAAGACAGCCCGTACTTAAGCCCAGATGAAAAATCACTTTATTTTGCATCAAATGGACATGGCTCAATAGGCGGGTACGACATTTTTGTCACCACATTTGATTCTGTGAACCAAAAATGGTCAGAGCCAATCAATTTAGGATTTCCAATCAATTCTCCTGATGACGAAATTCATTTTAAGTTGAATACCGATCAAACGTCTGGGTACTTCACAACAAATAGATTGAATACCAATGGTGACTACGATATTTTCTTTTTCTGGGAAATTCATAAAATAACCATGGAGGGAAGGGTGACGGATATAAACACTGGTGACCCTCTGAAGAATGCACAGATATTTTTTAGGCCATATGAATACCTGGATATGTACTTCTATTCCGAAATTGATAGCAGAGGCAGGTACTCTGCAAACATCAATTCAGATGATATTTTTAGGGTTGAAATTCTAAAAGATGGTACGCCTGTGCATCAAGAGGATTTTGAGATTCATGCAACTGGTGGATTAGAAACCACCTACATGAAGGACTTTCTGGTAGGTGAAAAGGTCGATAGTCCTAAGATTGCCTCTGTTGGTGATGTTACTGAAAAATCGGTTGAAGAAGTGTCAGAAGGCGATCAACTATACCGTCTCGGAAACAAGTTCAGAAATACCAATACTGCGGTACTTCAGAATATTTACTTTGATTTTGGAACAAGTGTTTTGCAAGACGAGAGTTTGCCGACGCTCAATTCGATCAAAAGTGTGCTTGAAAGCAAACCGCTGCTAAAGGTCGAGATTGGCGGCCACACCGATAATATAGGTGGTGAGCAGATCAATATCGAATTGGGTATGAAGCGAGCGGAGACAGTTTTGAAATGGCTAACCAAAAAAGGTATCTCAAAGCGCCGACTAACTGCCACAAGCTTCGGCTCTTCCAAACCCCTGGCAAGCAATGACGATGAGAAAGATGGTCGGGAGCTAAACCGACGAATCGAAATTGTTGTTATCGAATAGCAGGAATTATCCTTATATTCGAAAAAACGCCCGAAAATGTATAGCTCGAAAATTGCCGGAATCGGTCACTATGTTCCAGATAATGTGGTCACAAACGATGATCTGTCTAAGATCATGGATACCGATGATGAATGGATTACCGAAAGAACAGGAATCAAGGAACGTCGATGGATTGACCCGAAAACCGATGACACGCCATCTACGATGGGCACCAAAGCTTCCAAAATCGCAATTGAGAGAGCTGGGCTAACTCCCGATGATATAGATTTCATCATTTTCGCAACGCTTAGTCCTGACTACTATTTCCCTGGTCCTGGAGTCATGGTACAAGATCAGCTGGGTATAAAGGAAATTGGTGCATTGGATGTGAGAAATCAATGCTCAGGATTTATATATAGTTTGTCCATCGCTGATCAGTTTATCAAGACTGGGATGTACAAGAACATTCTGGTGATTGGAGCTGAAAATCACTCTGGTGGACTTGAAAGATCCACTCGTGGGAGAGGTGTGACCGTGATCTTTGGAGACGGTGCTGGAGCTGTAGTAGTACAAAGGAATTCGGAGGAGGGCAACGGTATACTTTCAACGCATTTACATTCGGAGGGAAAACATGCCAAAGAGCTAGCGCTCGAAGGACCAAGCACTTTGCGTTGGGTCCCCGAAATAATTGAAGCGAACGATCCAGATGATAGTTCCTACTATCCACACATGAATGGAAATTTCGTTTTTAAACATGCTGTCACAAGGTTTCTAGAAGTCATCGGCGAGGCGCTCATGACCAATAAATGCAAACCAGAAGATATTAGCTTGATGATACCCCATCAGGCGAACCTAAGAATCAGTCAGTTTGTGCAGAAAAAACTTGGTTTATCTGACGATCAGGTTTACAATAATATCATGCGCTACGGCAATACAACAGCCGCTTCTATACCTATTGCAATGAGCGAAGCTTGGCAAGAAGGCAAGATTAACGCTGGTGACTTAGTTTGTCTGGCGGCATTCGGTAGCGGCTTTACCTGGGCCTCAGCCCTTATCAGGTGGTGATCTAAACATCATTTTATCGATCTCTAGGTGATTTATCGAAGGTTACATACGTTTCGTATATAAATGGTATAATTTTTATAAAAAATTGCATTAAAACGTAACATTTATTGTTATATTTATGTTTAATATAATATAAATACAATTTACTCACTTAAATTTTAGCATTATGAATCTTTTTAGACTGTTCGCCAAGCGTGATAATAATCAACTTAGAATTCAGAAGTCTGAGTCTGGGGACGATTGGGTAGTGAAGAAAGGGTACAGTACGCTGTACATAGGCACGAAGGAAAAATGCAAAGTATTTATGCAACAAGGTCTTTCAGCGGCTTAGCTATGGGTCACGTTATTGAGCATCCGCCCAATGGGCGGATTGTCTCAATAATATCATCTAACTCCACTTCTTGCCGCATGCTATTTGATCTCTGGCATAGGTATAGTTCTTATCTACTTAAAGGGATTTTCCTACTAAAACCCTTTAGATAAAGGCCGTACAATTGCATGACTATTAATTAAATCTTTGACAAATAACATGATGAATTTATTCAACTGGGTATCAAAAATTGGTTTTGGAAAAAAAGACCTACAACTAGAACGGTCTGGTTCAGGTCAATGGATGGTAAAAAGAGGCTTCAAGGTTCTGTGCGTTGGAACCGAACAGAAGTGTCAAATCTTCATTGCTGAGGCAGAGGGAGCATACTCCTAGCCTTGATCTTTAACTGAAGTAGACTAAACGCTGCTTTCTGAGTTTAAGAGAATTAATCCGGCACAAGAGGCAATCATAAATTATTTTTGCCACCATGTCAGATGGAATTACATCAACCGATTTCTCCTTCGAGAATCAAACGCACAAATACGTTGGGAAGGTTCGCGAGGTTTATGAGTTTGGAGACAAACTCGCCATGGTAGCTACAGATAGAATTTCCGCATTCGATGTCGTGCTGCCCCGACCAATACCCTACAAAGGTCAAGTGCTGAATCAGCTAGCCTTTAAGTTTTTAGCAGGCACGAAAGATATTGTTCCAAACTGGGTAGAGTCTTCTCCTCATCCGAATGTGACCTTTGGTAAAAGATGTGAGCCATTCAAGGTAGAAATGGTAATCCGTGGGTATTTAGCTGGACACGCCTGGAGAGAGTATAGCCTGGGGAAAAGGAGTATTTGCGGAAGACCTATGCCAGAAGGAATGCGTGAGAATGATAGATTTCCAACTCCGCTTATTACCCCAACGACAAAAGCAGATCACGGTCATGATGAAGATATATCAAGAGAAGAAATTCTGAGTCAAGGGATTGTTTCTGAGAAGGACTATCGGCAGTTAGAGGACTACACGTTCAAATTGTTTGAGCATGGAACTCAGGTGGCAAAAGAGAGAGGGCTTATTTTGGTTGACACCAAGTATGAATTTGGAAAGTACAAGGGTGAAATTTATCTGATTGATGAAGTGCATACGCCAGATTCCTCTCGGTACTTCTATGAAAACACCTACCATGAATTGCTTGAAAAAGGGGAAGCCCAAAAACAGCTTTCCAAGGAATTTGTGAGACAATGGTTGATTTCGGAAGGGTTTCAGGGAAAAGAGGGGCAGAAAATTCCAGAAATTCCAGACGAAAGAATAGCGTTGATTTCGGATCGCTACATCGAACTTTATGAAAACATATCGGGAGAAAAATTTGTTAAGGATGATTACCACGATAAATTAGCCCAAATAAAAAATAGCATCGCCCAAATTTCAGACACATTATGAATTTCAACGCTGACAAATACGAAAACTATTCCATAGTTAAAATTTCCGATGAGAAGGTTGACAGCTCGATAGCCCCCGAGTTGAAATCAGAATTTATGACTCTGAGCCAGGGTGGTGTCAAAAGCATAATCATTAATATGGAAGATGTGAAGTACGTCGATTCCAGCGGTTTAAGTGCTTTTTTGGTCGGGAACAGGTCGTTTACAGATAATGGTGCTTTTGTGCTATACAATGTAACTGATCATGTGATGAAGCTGATCTCAATTAGCCAACTGGACAAGGTGATGACGATACTTCCTACCAAAGAGGAGGCTGTAGATTATGTGTTTATGACGGAAATTGAAAAAGGTCAGAGCTCTCCGGAATAGGTTTGAGTTTCGAATTACAAATCCTTGGATCTAATTCAGCAGCATTTGCCCATAGAAGGCACCATACCTCACAATTACTAAAAATTCAAAGCGAGCATTTCTTAATTGATTGTGGGGAGGGCACGCAACTTCTCCTCAAGAAACATCACGTTAAAATTTCGAAAATTAACCATATCTTGATCTCCCACCTTCATGGAGATCATTACTTTGGTTTAATCGGTTTACTCTCCACCATGCATCTTTTTGGACGAGAAAAGGAGTTGACGTTGATTGCCCCGCCGGGCCTGGCCGAGATTATATCACTGCAACTAAAGCACTCACAAACCTGGTTGATGTATAGAATCAATTTTGTGGAGTGGACTCCGAATGAGATAGAACTTGTTTTTGAAAATCAGGCCATCACAATTGATTCAATTCCCATGAGCCATGGCGTACCCTGTTCTGGCTTTCTCTTTAAGGAGAAGAAAAAAAGGCGAAGGATCCATAGAGAAGCGTTTGCTGATCTTAACCTGACTCCATTGGAGATCAACAAGTTGAAGAACGGGGAGGATCTTCTCGACAGTGATGGATCGATCAAGCACGAAAATAAGGTCTTAACCATCGACCCTCATCCGCAGTTTTCCTATGCGTACTGCTCGGATACAGAGTACAAGCCTGAAATCACTGAGCAAATAAGAGGAGTGAATTTGCTGTATCACGAGTCAACCTTTGCAGACGATATGATCGATCGAGCGCACCATACCTTTCATTCGACAGCTAAAGAAGCAGCTAGCATCGCCAAGGAAGCGGGTGTAGATAGACTGGTCTTAGGTCATTTTTCAGCCAGATATAGGGAGCTAGATGTTATCTTGGAAGAAGCTAAAACGGTATTCCCAAATTCTCACTTGGCAATTGAAGGAACGAAATTCGAGGTCTCTTAGCGATGGCTAGCAACAAAAAACAGCTTTTATTCTTAATTCTTGCTGGTATTTTTCTCACCAATGCAATTCTTGCTGAGATGATTGGTGTCAAGATTTTTTCAGCTGAGGAAACGTTTGGATTCAACCCTGCTAACATCAATATTCTGGGTTATACGCTGGATTTTAACCTTACCGCTGGAGTAGTGATATGGCCAGTGGTGTTTTTGACGACTGATATTATCAATGAATATTTTGGAAAAAAAGGGGTGAAGAAAATTAGCTTTCTTGCTGTTGGCTGCATTGCATACGCTTTCTTTATGATTTTTGTGGTTACGAAATTGGATCCTGCCACTTTCTGGCTCGATGTGAATAGTAAAGATGCTGAGGGGAATCCATTTAATGTTGACTTTGCTTTTAATAAAATATATACACAGGGACTTGGAATCATTGTTGGGTCACTTATCGCTTTCTTGATTGGCCAATTTTTGGATGTGTATGTGTTCCAAAAACTCAGGAGTATTACCGGCGAGAAAAAAGTTTGGCTTAGGGCAACTGGATCGACGCTAATTTCGCAGCTTATTGACAGCTTTGTTGTGCTTGTAATAGCTTTCTACATTTTGGCTCCCGCAGGAAGTAGGTGGCCGATATCGCAGGTGATTTCCGTGGGAATAATCAACTACATATACAAATTCACGGTCGCTATCGTTTTGACTCCAGTTATTTATTTGGGCCACAATGTCATTGATAAATTCTTAGGGAAAGAACTCTCTGAAGAGCTGAAGAGCAAAGCTGCTGCAGGACAATAAAGTACTGAACCAGCCGCTTCTAATTAATTTTAAGCATGAAGTCGCTACTAAATCTAATTCTTCTATCCCTTTGTGCCATCTCAACTGCACAGGATCTAATTGATGTTTCAGGTCAGTGGAATGGGAACTCCAATTTCCTAAAGGCCAATTTTAGCGTTACCACAGTAATCGATCAGGAGGGAAGTCAGCTCGAAGGCTACTCCATTAGTAAATCTATGAATGGGAGGGACTCTTCCAAAGTGTTTTTTAGCGGAATTGTGGATGGAACGACAGTCAAACTCTTTCCGCTTAGGTTTGAATATAAGACAGGAACTGCCTGTCTGGCTAATTCTGTGCTCCAATTTGAGGAGGGAGGAGATCAGTATTCGCTTGTAGGAAAATGGAGAGGAGACCTAAGACTAACCAGCTGTCCGCCAGCTGTTGGTGGAAGTCTTAAGCTGTACAGGAGCAAAGTGCTCAAAACGCTAGATGTGACAGGCAATCAGGTAGCCGAGAGCATAAATCAATCAGATAATGTAGGGAATGCCCTTGTTAGCGAGCTTGGAAAACGAAAGTACTATGCATTAATCATTGGTATTAACGATTACCCAGATGAACGAATCCAAAATCTGGACAATCCCGTGGGAGATGCTATGCGCTTGTCGAAGGTACTTGTCGATGAGTATTCCTTTGATAGGGGTGATGTTACAATGCTGAAAAATCCCTCAAGAGAAGATATTATTAATTCTTTGGACAGGTTAAGTCAGAGTGTTACTGACAAGGACAACCTTCTTATTTTTTATGCTGGTCATGGTGTTTGGAATGAACAGCTAAACCAAGGCTACTGGCTTCCAAGCGATGCTTCACTAACTTCAAAATCATATTGGCTGTCCAACAGTACCATCCGTGATTATGTAAGAGGGATTCGATCAAAACATACACTCTTGATTTCCGACGCATGCTTTAGTGGGGGGATTCTCAAGGAAAGAGCTGTGTTTGAAGATAGCAGAGCAATACTTGAGCTGTACAAACTTCCAAGCCGAAAAGCTATGACCAGTGGTACCTTGAAGACTGTGCCCGATAAAAGCGTGTTTATTGAGTATCTAATCAAAAATCTAAAAACGAATTCTGCGCCCTTGCTTTCAGCAGACCAGCTATTTAGGACTTTCAAGATCGCCGTAATAAACAATAGCCCGAATGGGCAAGTACCACAATATGGGCCGATAACTCAGGCAGGGGATGAAGGGGGAGACTTTATTTTTATGAAAAGGCAATAAAAAAACCCATCAAAAATGACGGGTTTCATCAAAAAATGTCGTTAGAAATTACGCTTTCGCAACATTTACAGCGCTAGGACCCTTCTCTCCGTCCTCTACGTCATATGACACTTTGTCCCCCTCAGCGATATTATCTACCAGTCCACTTTGGTGAACAAATAGATCTTTACCACCTTCATCAGGTGTGATGAATCCAAATCTTTTTGCGTTGTTGAAGAATTTTACTGTTCCTGTACTCATTTTATTATTGGTCTAAGTTGACAAATCTAATATGTTAAAGTTAACTTCATTATAAACGGAGTAACATTTATCAGAGTTGTTCTAATCCATTTTAGAGAAGAAATTTAAGAAAACTGGCATCAAAATGACCAGTTTTCTTAGCTTTTTTACATGTTGACTATGATCAATGCAGCTATCAGGGGTGATAGAAAAAGATAGACCGTGTTGATCCCGAACAATTTTCAGGATTTCCCTTTCCTGGCAACCGTGCTCATATCAGAAGGAAGAAAGAAGCCCAGCCACGTGAAGAGGGATGCAGAGAAGACCTAAAAAAGACTCTCTACTTGTTGACGATAATTTCTCCAATAAATTTTTGGCTATTCTCACTTCCCTCAAATAGAAGATAGACTCCATTGGAAACATCTTCGAGGGGAAATGATTGTTCGTTGTAATGCTTGTATTCCTTGATGAGTTTGCCTTGTAGATTGGTTAGAAAAATGCTTTCCACATTATATCTATCAGTAAGATTGAAATAATTCGATGCGGGATTGGGGTAGATTATTTGCCTATGATCTAGGGCTTCATTTTGATAACTAAGTGGGCTTTCAACAACTAATAAAGATCCGTAAAAAGGATGTCCACCAAACAGATATCCTAAATCGGCGACTTTGGTAAAACCTGTTCCATCAACGTTTATTCTAAAAACAGTGCCTCTATCTTCTGACCCTCCATTTACGGTGGTACCCCAAAACTGGTCATTATGAAGTGTGAGTTCTCCCCAGGGGTTCTCCCCGTTTTCTTCACTGAAATTATGCATTACGGAGTAGTTGGAACCATCAAGATCGATTGTGAAAATTACACCATCGCCAAATGCCCCCCCTCCAGATGCATATCCCCATAATTTACTATTGTGTTCTAACAAACTTCCACGTGGACTGCGACCCTCAGCATTTTCGAATTGATATACTTTAGTAAACTCTGTTCCATCAGGGTTCATATTAAATAGTACTCCACCACTACTTTCTCCTCCGCGCACAAGGGCACCCCATATTTTTCCATCATGGAGACTGAGCGAATTAGCAAAAGGGCTTTTGCCATTTTCTTGATTAAGATCCATGAGTTTTGAAAATCCAGTGCCATCAAGATTGATTGTGAATATTACCCCTGCATTTTCTGTACCTCCTTCGACTGTCATACCCCACAATTTTCCATTGAGCTCTAAAAATTTACTGTATGGTCTTTTTCCATTGATACTGTCAAAATCATGAACCTTGGTAAACTCTGTTCCATCATTTTTGATGTTAAAGATCACACCAAAATCATTGATCCCCCCCCCCTTGTGGTTACTCCCCATAGAGTCCCATTGATATCCACAAGTGTATTACCGAAGGGGATTGCACCGTCTGCACCTTCGAATGAATGGATTTCCTTGAACTCTGAGCCGTTTAGCTCAATTGAAAAAGCTGAGCCACTTTCACTTTGACCACCAATTGAAGTCATACCCCATAATTTGGAATTGCTTTGGATAAGGCCTCCTGAAAGCGATCCTCCTGCAGTAGATCTCCCGAATTCAAAAATTTTAGAGAACTCTGAGCCGCTTGCACTTATTTTAAAGATTGCCCCATGATTGTTTTTTCCTCCTGTTGTGGTTGTTGCCCAGAATTCTCCACCATTGTAGTACAATGAACCATTGGGAAAATTTCCCATACTTGCAGCAAAATCTTGAACTTTTGTATAAGAATTACCGTCGTTGTCAATGCTGAAGACTGTTCCGCCTCCTTTGAGGCCTCCGCCGCTTGTTAAGCCCCATAATCTCCCTTCAGCTGAGGTCAAGCTGCCGCGAGGTAGACTTCCATTTAAGTCATCAAAATTGTGAATAACACTGTAGCCAGTTCCATCAAAATCTACTGAAAAGATAACTCCATAATTATGCATGCCTCCTTCTGTGGTCATACCCCAAATTTTCCCATTATTCTCAATTAAATCACCGTACGGATCTAAACCAGTCTCGTTTTCGAATTCATGTCTCACTTGATAATTTGATCCATCAAGATCAAGAGTAAATAGTACACCTGAAGAGTTGAGCCCACCAGAATGCGTCATCCCCCAAAGCAATCCATTTGCCATTGTTAACGAACCATAAGGCCTCCATCCACTATTCTCTTCAAAATCGTGGACTAGACTAAAATTCGTCCCATTTGAATTAAGTTTGAAAACGCTACCCTTATTATTGAAACCACCAGAACTCGCCATTCCCCATAATTCTTCACCCACTTCGATCAATGAACCGGTTGGAAATCCCCCATCGAAGCCACCAAATTCATGAACAACAGTAAAGCCAGACCCATCGATATTTATGCTGAATATTACGCCGTTATTACTTGTGCCTCCCGCTCTTGTCATTCCCCAAAACTTGCTTCCGCTCAATAATAAACTCCCATACGGATCGGCGCCATCGCTTTGATTGAAATTATGGAGAATTTCGAAGTTGGTTCCATCTTTCTCAATACCGTAAACAATACCAAACCCCTCTTGGCCTCCTTCTCTCGTCATTCCGAATAGCTTACCCCCTGCTTCTACTAATTTGGTATGATATGGGGATCTTCCTTCTTTCGGCAGAAAGTCAACCCATTGCTGAGGATTAGTCCCATCGGCATTTATCGAAAAAATACCTCCACCTTGAATAGAGCCCATCCCAACCAATTTTGTGGTTTGAGCAGCTAGGTTGAATGTTAGAACTAGGGTAACGAGAGTGCTTATTGTTTTCATGACATCTTAAGTTTTGAACTGCAAATTGGTCTTACGATTCGGTACAAGCAAATATACCGCAACGACTTATTTGCGAGTGCATAATCATATACAATGTTAACCCGCTTTATCCAATAAATTTTTGACAAAAAACATGTAACTGGTACAATTCAGATTGCTGATCCATTTCATCGAGCAGATCAGATGGCTAAATGAAAGAGGCTGGCAAAGGAAGAGTTGTATTAGGCATTAAGCATTCAGCTTCACTACGATAGTCAACTTACGAATTTCTCACGATCAGTGCGCTACCCTGCCAGTCAGGTAGCTCAACCAGAGATTCAGGAACTGACTTGATAAATTCATTCAGTGCTTTGGGTATGCCTCCCCAGGTGTGATTGTAATCGTGGACGATGATCACCCCACCTTTACTTAATCTGGGATAGAAAAAATTTAACGCTTTCAGGGTTGGTTCATAGAGATCTGCATCAATGTGAACAAAAGCAAATGACTCGGAATCTAAACCTGCGGCGGTGTCTGGAAAAAATCCTTGTTTGAAGATAAGGTTATCATTCCCATTGATGTACTTCTGAACTTTTCCGACACTGGTATCATCAAACATTTCGGTAGAAAATCGACCATCGGTCTGATTTTCCTGTGAAAGATCCTCCTTCGCAAATCCCTCGAATGTATCAAAAAGGTAGAACTTTCTCTCCTGATCCATGTGATGGATTGCTTTTGCTGTTTTGCCTTGGTGTACCCCCAGCTCAGCGAAAGCACCGGAGACCTTATTCTTTTTCAATTGCTCAACCTGAAACCACAGATGATAAAAGCGCACCTTATCTCTAAACCCTCGCTCTATCTTGAGAAGCTTCTTTGAGATTAACTTCTTCTTTGCAGCTTGTTCCCATGCATGGGGCTTACTGATTTTGTAGGACCAAAATGTTTCTAAATACCTGAAACCAAGGAAGAGCAAAACCATCACTGTGAGTATGTTCGCAATCTGAAATACAGTGATATGTAAAAATGGAGAGTTCATTTTAGTCTATCCTCACAAGCCTTCCTGATCCAATAAGTACATCAGTGCTGACATTGAAGCAGCACCCAATTCCAATTCTCTTTTGTCAACTCCTTCGAACACATCTAAATTGGTGTGATGGTAGATGAAGTAGCGCTGCGTGTTTGGTCTGAGACCAATTAGTAATGTCCCCAGAGGTTGCAACGGACCAATGTCAGCTCCTCCTCCTTCTTGTTCGAAATTCCAGACCCCGTAAGGTGTAAACAAATCCTTCCACGCCTTCACCTTCTTTTTTTGCTGATCGGTGCCGGCCATTGAAAAACCCAGGGGTCTAAATCCACCTGCGTCCGATTCGATCGCTGCAATATGTTTTTCTCCCTTCTGCTCAGCAACCTTTGCGTATTCTCTACCTCCCATCAATCCATTTTCCTCATTCATCCACATCACTGCACGAAGTGTCCTTTTTGGCTGGATACCTAATGCTTTGAATGTGCGAAGGGCATCAATGGCTTGGACGCATCCACTTCCATCATCATTAGCTCCTTCGCCTACATCCCAAGAGTCAAGATGACCGCCTACTGAAATTATTTCTTCTGGAAATTCCGAACCTCGCAATTCTCCGATGACATTGTAGGAAAGAACAGGCTCTTTCATTTCGCTTGTTGTTCGTATGAACGCTTTAAGGCCATCCTGCTCCTTTAGCAAGCGACTTAATCGTTCCGCATCATTGGTGCTAATCGCTACAGCTGGGATTTGTGGAATCAGCGGCTTATACCGAAGTGAACCTGTATGTGCTGCATCATCCAGTCGATTGGTCATCGATCGAACCATCACTGCCTTCGCTCCATACTTTGCAGCGTCCGAAGCTCCCCAAGCTCTTTGTACTACAGCTTTTCCGTATGCTGAAAAATTATTGATCACTGTCGGATCCATTTTCCCGTTGAAGAATACAATCTTGCCTTCCAGTTTCTTCCCGTAGGCTTCTACTTCATCCAATCCGCCCAGCTCGATGATTTCGGCCAGAACACCGTCAGACCCCGTTCCAACACTGTTTCCAAGAGCCAGCGTATTCATTTCGAATGCTCCCATTTTCTCGGAGTTTGTAATTCTAGCTATTTCTTTTTCTCCTCGTACCCAATGTGGTACCATCACTGGTTGTAAGTACACGGTGTCAAAACCATAGGATTCCATCAGCTGTTTCGTATACTCAACGGCTGCTGCTGCCTGAGGCGAGCCGGAAATCCGATTTCCAATGTCTTTGCACAACACCCGCAAGTTTTCATGAACTGGACTGTTAGTTAGGGTTTCGCCGTATATTTTTTTGACCATTTCCTCATGTGACTGCGCGAGGGAAAGGAATGGAATTAGCAAAAGGAGCGTGGAAATTCTTTTCATTTTAGTTGTTGGTTAAAACTGATTGGAAAGTTAGATGTTAAGCAAAAGCTCGGGTATCACCGTGTGCCCACCTTCATACCATTGAAGAGTTGGTGTTTGCCCAGTGGCATGTGCAACTACTTTGTTTTGATTCTCGATCATTTCTTCTTTGAAGAAGGGGTCCTCTCGACTGGTAAAATAGGTGATTTCTTCACTTCCAGTTAGAAAATTAAATGCGTTCGGTTCTATATCAGGAGGAAAGGTACCTGCCCATATAATCATCTTGCTGAAATGAATCTTAGACCATGCGGCAAAACGTCCCATCGTAGCGGTACCCTGAGAAAAACCAAAGTATATCAGCTCTTTGCTGGATATGTCGCCAACTTCATCAAGAACTGCTTGAATGTATTGGTACTGATTTTCAATTTCGGTCAGGCGATCTTCTTTGGTCATCCAGGAAGCACCCACTCTGCCATAAAACCCGTCGAGGTAATATTTCGAAAGTCCCTGCGGAGCAATCACAAAATTTTTCTTTGGGTCAAGTAGTTGGAATTTTTTGAGGAAGTATTGAGCAAGTTGGCCGTAACCATGGAATGAAACCCAGATTCGTTCTGTGTCTTCGGTGAATTCGTTGAGCGTGTAGTACGGCGCTTTTATAGAGAAGCTGAGGTGATGTTTCACTTGATCCTATTTCTTTGTCCAAATTACAGGATTGCGCTTCATATGAATGACACCATTAACGACAATGGAATTTTCATCTAGAAAAAAAATAATTCTAAAAGGAAATCTGTTTACAATCCCAGCTCGGAAGTTGTCTCTTATTTGTTGAAAGTGAAGGGGGTTTCGTTTGATCCTATTTAAGCAGGCCTCTACGCTAAGAATGAACTCTTCACCTAGACCCGACCTTTGATTTTCATACCAGTTTCTGGCTTCTTGAATGTCCGTACCAGCACCAGCGGTGAGTTTGATTTCAAAACTCATTCTTTTTAATCATCTGTTTCGCCTCTTCCCAAGAGTAAGTTGGCATTTCTCCCTTCCTATATAATTCCAACCTTCTATCTAGTTCTTCCAATTGTGTTTCTGTCAGTGAGATTTCTTTGTTGGCATCCTCCTCCGAAATGCTATCCCAGAGAGCTTCGACCAATTCAATACGCTCAGGGGCACTTAAATTGAATATTTCTTTTACTCCAATTGACATGTAACAAATATATCAACTATGGAGCAACGCCTTGCATTAACAAACCGCAAACATATGCGCCATAAGTGCCTAGTACATATCCCAAAACGGCCATCAACACTCCAACAGGAGCTAGGCTTGGATGAAATTCGGAGGCAATGACAGGGGCGGAGGCAGCACCACCGACATTGGCCGTACTTCCTACAGCTATGAAGAAGTAAGGTGCTTTGATAATTTTAGCTACGATTGCTAGCAGTAGCACATGAAACAATATCCAGGTAATTCCCAATAGGAAGTAACCTGGGTTTTTGAAAATTTCAAGGACATCCATACTCATTCCAATGGTTGCTACCAGGATATAAATAAAGGCACGACCTATTCTGGAGGCACCAACGCCTTCCAGCTTTCTTAATTTGGTAAAAGATAGAACCACACCCAAGGTTGTTGCAATCACCACCAGCCAGAAAAACCCTGACAACAAACTGTACTGTGCGAGCCACGGAAAATTATCGGTAAGGAATGGCACAATCAAATCGCTGGCAAAATGAGCAAATCCAGTACAGGCAAATCCGACCATGAGTACCTTCATCAGGTCTGTTAGATTTGGAATTCGCGTAACACTGGCTTGAAAATCTTCCATTTTCTTTTTCAGGGATTCAATAGCAGAAGAGTCTGCCTTGAGTTTTCTGTCGATAACCTTCGAGACTGCGACCCCCGCAATTAGAACGCCTAACCAGGTGTTGCCTACGATAATATCCACTGTCACCATGCTGGAAAACAAATCATCGTTCACCTGGAATACTTCCTTCATAGTAGCTTGGTTGGCTCCACCGCCTATCCAGGACCCAGCTATGGTGGTCATACCTCTCCATACTTCATTTGGACTCACTCCACCCACAAGGTCAGGAGCGAACTGAGAAAAAAGTAAAATTGTTAACGGACCTCCAAGCATAATACCCACAGTGCCAGTAACAAACATGATTACTGCTTTGGAACCCAACTTGGCTATTTCCCTAAGATCTACGCTGATGGTCAGCAAAACGAGACTTGCTGGCAGTAAATACCTTGAGGCGATAAAATACAATCTTGATTCAGAAGGATTTATTATGCCCAAGGAATTCAATACTGACGGCAAAAAATAGCATACAAGGAGTGCTGGCACATACGTGTAGAATTTTTTCCAGAAGGGGGAATCAAGCGAGGAAGTGTGGAACACCAATCCGAGCATCAGCATCAGTATTCCGAATATTACCGCATCGTTTGTTATTAGAGCCTCATTCATTCGATCTTGGATTAGGTTGAAAATGTAAAAGATAGCTGCTAATCTATAATTTATGAACGACTAGGGTTACTAATCACCAAAATATTCAGGTATTTTTGGTTTCATTTTTGCCGTTAGGTAAATCTTAAATTTTTAATGAGAGTATTCACTTTAGTTTTCTTAGTCATTTTGTCGCTGGGCGCTGTTGGCCAAACAAAAACGTACGTTGGCTTGAAAGCTGGTGGGCAGATAAATTCTGCCTACATGGTTCATACGGTCTTTAATTTCCGCACAAAAAACACGTTCAAATCAGGACTCAATTCGGGTATTACCATCAAGCATTTTCCTAAGAAAAGAAAGAACTTTTTAAATACAGGAATTCAGGGTGGAATAAATTTTATGCAGAGAGGTTGGGTGCAGTCCTTTAAAGGCACTGGAATTCCTAATTATGGTGTAACGATGAACTATCTGGAATTTCCCATCGAGGGAATTGGGTATTTTGGAAACAAAACAAAGTACTTTGTTGGCGGAGGTTTTTTTGCTGAATATCTACTTTCTTCGTCCAAAGACGACGATCCCTCCAATTTGGGCAGTCTCGACTTTGCTACCTACGAGAAAAACAGGGATCGAAGAGGAGGCTATGGTGCTCGATTTAGCGGAGGAGTTTTCCGCGACTTCCCTTTTGGATCATTGCACTTAGAAGGCTTCTTTACCTACAGTTTCAGTAATTTTATTGATGCAGGGGATCTGTCTAACGACCAGCTTCCCGATATTTCGAATCTGTGGAGCCTGGGAGTATCGGTTGGGTACTTCATCTCCTTTGGTAAACTTGAAATGGTAAAATGAGCAAGCTTAAGTACATGAACGTCTTGATTATTCCAATCTTGGCGTATGTGTCTTTCACCGGCTATGGCGCACTTACCTATTTACCAATTGCCTATTCGTTCTTGTTCATTCCCTTTCTTGAGTTATTCATCAAGGCAGATACAACGAACCTTTCAGAAGCTGAGGAGGAGCTGAGGAAGGACAATTCAATATACGACTGGCAGATCTACCTGATGGTTCCTGTTCAATGTGTGTTTGTTTATCTGTTTCTTGAATCCATGACTGAGCCAGGACTTGCGGTCGGAGATAGGATTGGACGGATCACAGGTATGGGATTGATGTGCGGAGTTCTGGGCATAAATGTGGCTCATGAACTAGGTCACCGAACAAAAAAACATGAACAGTTTTTGGCTAAAATTCTCTTGCTCAGCTCGCTGTATATGCACTTCTTCATTGAACACAATCGGGGACATCATAAAAATGTAAGCACGAAAGAAGATCCTTCTTCCGCTCGAAAAAATGAAGCCCTGTATGTCTTTTGGATACGCTCCGTTGTTCTTAGTTACTTCTCCGCATGGAAGATTGAAACCGAGCGGTTGAGAAGGAGCGGGCATTCATTTCTGAGTATTCATAATCAGATGCTGCTATTTCAATTTGCCCAACTCGGTCTTTTGGTAGGCATCGCTTTCTTCTACGGAGGGGAGGTGACTGGATATTTTGTCATGGCTGCAGTTATGGGTTTCTTGCTGTTGGAAACAGTCAACTATATAGAGCACTATGGCTTGGCGAGGAATAAGAAGGGAGATACCTATGAAAGAGTTATGCCGCAGCACTCATGGAACTCCAACCATATTATTGGACGATTGGTACTATTTGAATTGTCCAGGCATTCGGATCATCATTACATCGCAAGTAGAAAATATCAAATCCTCCGTCACATAGACGAAAGCCCTCAGATGCCAACAGGATATCCTGGCATGATGCTTTTGGCGACAGTTCCTCCACTTTGGTTTTATGTCATGAACCGCAAACTTCGAAAGATCGAAGTAGCTGAATTAAAGGAAGCTGCCTAATCCTACAATCTGAACCCGATTAATAATTTGTTTATTGATACAAACCAAACACCCTCCTTGCCTTCGCGTAGCTTCGGCGAAGCAAGGCCAACCTCCCTAAAGGGAGGATATGCCAGAATTAAAATATTTAATGAAGAAATAGGCTAGAAGCATAAAATAAATTTCTTTTGACAATTAAATGTCCCCTTGAGGCGGTCCGACGTTTCGGGACTACAGGGGTGTCTTCTTTAAGATTTTAATGGGGTTCAGGTTTACAGGTTCAACCAGTAAGAAAGCTTCACCACCAGCGTCCTATTTCTTGGTGAAAAATCACTTGTCAGGTAGTTGTCCGTATAGACGATGAAGAGGTCAGAAACTGGTTTGAACCGCCACTGAAATCGTGAATTATGTCCCAAATTCTCATCCTGGGTGTTGTACTGAACGAACGTAGTAAAAAAGACTTTGTTGGTCAGCGTGAGGTCGAAGCGTGGACCTACTAAGAATAGATCAGCATCATTGTAGGGATCCGGAAGCTCGATCTTATTGTATTCAAAATTTACTCCAAGTTGGAAAATAGGTTGCGGTCGGAATACAAGATTACCGCCAACGCTCGATCTGTTACCATTGAAATAACTACCTGTCCCTGCAAACATGTTATAGCTAAAGGCCTTTCTGTTATCTGAATTATAAGAAATGGAAGCATTGATCCAATCGAAAATTGAATTTTCGGGAAGTTCGGCGCCATCTGTTCGTGAAGGATCGAACGGGCTAGTCAACGTCACGGATTGCCACTCGAACTCTGTACGTATTTGAGAGGAATTCAAGAACTGTAACTCATAATCTCCAGAAATTCGCTTATCTAGCACGTCCCCATTGGAGTCGATCAATTCGCTTCCACCTATGGACGGGCCATGGCGTTGAATCTTTCCTTTCGTGAAGTAGTTGGTGTCCCATCGTCCTCCTATTGAGGTAATGCCTGTACGTGGTACGAAACCTACTTCCGCATTGTAGCCTTCTCCGACAGTACGGGCGAATACCCTCAGGTTCGTCTTTGTTGTTTGATATCGGATGAAAGCACCAAAAGATCTGTTCTGATCTTTTTCTTCTGGGTCAATGGAACGGTGATAATAGAAATTTCCCTGCCATCGATTGTTGACTGTCGCCAAATTGTAATCTAATCCATATACGTAGTTATACTCTGAAAGAGTGACCAGTGTATCCTCAGCTGCGAGCTCATTACCATTTAGATCCTGGAGTTGCCCTGTATTTGCCAGAGCTGTGGAATCAAATTCAATGAAACTTTCACCAAGGTTCGTTCTTCCAACAAAAACTGCGCTGATCCTGGAACGCTTAAAAATCTGTCGCTCGATGACAGCCACCGAGTAGTTCTGCGCTGGAGATGTTTCATCGGAGGTCTTATCTTCATCCGTGATCATGTTCAAAATCCCAACCCTCCACTTATTTCCAATTTTTCCACTGATCCTGGCTCCACCTAAAATGGGAACGTTACGTTGAGTACTTCCAGAGCCTTGAATGCCGATGCGTCGGGAGAAAAAAGGTCTGGACGTTCTGAAGCCATTTTCGGCAAAAAGATCTTGATTCTCCAGAAAGAATTGACGTCTTTCTGGAAATGAAATTTCAAATCGTTGCAAGTTGGTCACTTGCTGATCCACTTCAACCTGTGAGAAATCAGGATTGAACGTAAGATCTAGATTAATGGAATTAGTAAGGCCAATTTTCGCATCGAAACCAATTTCTCCTTCCGAGACGGTGGATTCTCCTTCTTCATGATTTTTGCCAATACTTCCACTTACGTAGGGAATCAAGGCTACATTCGTTCCAGCCTTCGGGGGTGGTACGTCCCACTTCATTTTTCCAGAGTAAATCATATCACTGGCCCGAAATTGTTGAGGAACACGTATCCATGAAGACCGCTCGTTTCTTTTTTGGTTGTTCCTAATGAGTTGAATGTTCCACTCAGGTACACTATTATACCGGATACTCTTGTACGGTATCGCCATCTCAACATACCATGCATTTTCGCCCTTGCTGACCGCACTGAACCACTTATTGTCCCAATCATCTTGAACTTCTCCTCCCAAGATTACTAGTCCTTCTCGCTGAACATTATCGGACGTAACCTGGAAAGTAAATCCATTAGACCGGTCGTTATACGGATCCATGTAGAAACTAATATTATCATTTCTTCTCCAGTCAAAATCTCTTTTTAACGTGCTCGTAATTGGCTTTCCTGGTAAATAATCATAGCAAATTACCGCGACGTAGATATTCTGATCATCGTAGGAAACCATGAACTCAGTCGAGTCTTGTGCAAGTTGTGTGTCTGTTGGGAATGATTGGTAAAAGCCACCAGATCTATTCGCACCTTTCCATGTTTCCTCATCAAGGATTCCGTCAATCGTTACAGTGGAGTTTGCACGATTAATGTTGTATTCTGCTTCGCCTTGAAGATTCTGCGCATAAGAGATGCAGGTGGAGAGAAAAAAAGTAACAATTATTGACTTTACCCTATAGCACATTTCATTAGATTATTGAGACTTCAATTTTACTCTCAAACAGAAATTTGTCGCAATTTCCAATAAAATTCTGAAGCAATTCTGATTTAATTATGGAAGGGTTCTATGGCTGACACCAGATATCCATGTCCAAGTAGATAATAGCTGGAATACTACAACAACGAGAACTTAATCTCCTTGCTCATTCTTTGGAATTAAATGCTGATCCACTATTGTTCTCAGGTAATCCCGATTTGTGTTGATGCTTGGGTCTCTATATATGTACGCAGATAATTTGGAGATCACGCCTGGTTTGTATCCGAGCTTCAATGCCAATTTTTCACAAAATGAGACTTCCTTTTGATGGATTTTTCCGTCTGCTTTCATGAGACTTACTACGTTGAAGAGGTATTGGAACTTTTCCTCTGGCGGTAGATCCTTCATCTTTGGGATTGGATTAGGATCGTTGATGATTCTTGCAGCTTGATCACTACTCATCCCCAACCCATCGGCAACTTGAATGATCATTCTATATTCTTCTTCGGCTATGACTTTATCTGCCTTAGAGAGGTGTACTAGAACACTAATTTGGTCTTCTGTGGATAACATAGCGGAAAGTTAGACTAAAAGTAAAAAACGATCATTATTACAGTTCTTACATTAGTAAATTAAGAAAAGTTTTAAAATTATGTCAGAGGGAATTGCTTTTTCAAGGGATTTGTCTTTGCTTCGTAGTCAAATGATAAACAACAGAACATATTGGTGGTGGATTAGCGAACGTCTTTGCTAACAGGTCATAATATGTCAAATATTATAAAAAAACCCGCCTGTTGGCGGGTTTTTTGTTTTAGGCAAATGGGGAAAATACGGATAAACACAAGACAAGAGAGGCTACTAGCTGATACAATTACACCTGTGGGTGCTTATTTGAAGCTGCGAGATCGATTTGCAAATTCCTTTCTTTTAGAAAGTTCAGATTATCATGGAACTGATAACAGTTTCTCCTATATCTGCTGTTCTCCACTGGCTTTTTTTAAAGCGCAAGGAGATGAAGTTGCGGTCAAAATGCCATCAGAGGAGGTGAGAAAAGAAGAGCTAACAAATTTAAAGGAGCAAATTGTCGATTTTGCTACATCCTTTGAAAACGATCAAAACAATGGGGGCTATATCCGTTCAGGGTTGTTTGGGTATTTCAACTATGATTCGATTCAGCATTTTGAGGGAATCAGTTTGGAAAATGTGTCACAGGATATTCCACTTTCGCACTATACGCTTTTCCAATTCATCATCGCTTTTGACCATTTCAAAAACGAGTGCCACGTTATAGAGTCATTTGTGGATCAGCCAGACGATGCTCTTTTCGGGGAAGTGCTGGCTTTGATTCAGCAGCAAAACTTGCCAGGATACTCGTTTCGAACGAATGGAGAGATTTCTTCAAACATCACCGACGAGGATTATGTCAATATGGTTAAAAAGGGAATAGATCATTGCCATATCGGAGACGTTTTCCAAGTGGTCTTATCCAGAAGATTTGAAGCACCGTATCAAGGTGATGATTTTCAGGTTTATCGAGCATTGCGTTCGATCAATCCATCACCCTATCTTTTCTACTTTGACTACGGTAGTCACCGAATTTTCGGGTCATCCCCAGAGGCTCAAATTGTGCTTAAGGATAACAAAGCGACGATCTATCCAATTGCTGGTACCTTCAAGCGTACAGGGGACGATATTGCAGATGCACTACTAGCGGAAGAACTTAAAAAAGATCCCAAGGAAGACTCAGAGCATGTCATGCTCGTGGATCTGGCTCGAAACGATCTAAGCCACAGTTGTGAGAATGTGCAGGTGGAAACGTACAAGGAAATCCAGTACTATTCGCACGTGATTCACATGGTCTCGAAAGTCACAGGAGACATAAGAGAGAATTCCACCTTTATGGATATTGTGGCTAAGTCTTTTCCTGCCGGAACTTTATCTGGCGCGCCTAAGATTAGGGCCATGCAAATAATCGAGGAAAATGAACAGGAGCCTCGTGGGTATTATGGCGGGGCAGTGGGCTTTATGGATTTCAAAGGCAATTTCAATCATGCCATTATGATCAGGAGTTTTATGAGTAGGAATAATGTGTTGCGCTTTCAAGCAGGAGCTGGTGTGGTAGCCCAGTCCAAGCCTGAAAGCGAATTGCAGGAAGTTTTCAATAAGGTGGGGGCGCTGAAGAAAGCGATAGAAGAAGCAGAGAAGTTATGAAAAAGGTTCTAGTTATAGACAACTACGATTCATTCACCTACAATCTGGTTCACATTCTTAGGGAATTGGGTTTGAAAGATGATTTAAAGATTGTGAGAAACGATCAGTTCGATCTCGATCTTGTTGCAGCTTATGATCACATTCTTTTATCTCCTGGGCCTGGCTTGCCTGCTGATGCAGGTTTAATGCCTCAGGTGATCAAACAATTTGCGCCAACGAAAAATATATTGGGCGTTTGCCTTGGGCACCAGGGAATTGGTGAGGCGTTTGGTGGTGAACTTTTGAACCTACCGCAGGTCTATCATGGCGTAGTAACCGAGGTGAAAGTAACCGGAGATGATGAGCTATTTCGGGGAATACCAAAGTCCTTTAAAGCCTGTCGATACCATTCATGGGTGATAAAAAAGGAGTCCATTGGTCCTGATCTTGAGGTAACGAGTATTGCTGAAAACGGAAACATTATGTCCATTCGACATAAAGAGTACTGTGTGAGAGGTGTTCAGTTCCACCCTGAATCCATCATGACAAAATATGGAGAAAAATTGATCCAAAACTGGTTGAAATTATGAAGGACATACTAAACAGGCTAATTCAAAATCAGATACTGACGAAGGTCGAGTCCAAAGAAGTGCTAACTGGACTAGCTACTGGACAGTTTAACAATAGTCAGGTTGCAGCTTTCTTGACCATCTATCTGATGCGCGCGATTCGGGTTGAGGAGCTCGAAGGTTTTCGTGATGCAATGCTTGAACTGTGTGTGCCCGTGGATTTGGATGGATACAACGCAATCGATGTGTGCGGAACTGGAGGTGACAGTAAGAATACTTTTAATATTTCCACGATTTCGTCTTTCATAGTAGCGGGGGCAGGAGTCAATGTTGCAAAACATGGAAATTATGGAGTTTCGTCTGTAAGCGGTTCTTCGAATGTTCTGGAGTCTTTGGGATGCAAATTTTCAAGTGATGTCTCTCAGATGAAACGATCGATGGATGCCGCAGGAATCTGTTTCATGCATGCGCCACTATTTCACCCCGCCATGAAGAATGTAGGCCCTATTCGAAAAGAGCTTGGGGTGAAGACATTTTTCAACATGCTAGGCCCAATGGTGAACCCATCGTTCCCGCCAAATCAGTTGGTGGGAGTGTTTAGTTTGGAGTTGGCGCGACTCTATGGGTACCTATATCAGAACACTGATAAGAACTTTTCGATCGTTCATTCATTGGACGGTTATGATGAAATTTCTCTCACAAGTGACTTTAAGCTTATATCAAGAAAAGAAGAAGCGCTCATTTCACCTGCAGACTTGAAGCTGCCTAAACTTGAGCAAGCGTCACTCTATGGAGGTGAAACAATTGAAGATTCAGCTGCAATCTTCAAATCAGTGATTGGCAATGCTGGAACCGAAGCACAGACCAATGCTGTTGTTGCGAACGCAGGGTTAGCAATCTCGACTGTTAAAGAAATTTCGATAACAGATGGTATCGAAGAAGCCAGAATTTCCCTGACGTCAGGGAAAGCCCAAAATGCATTTCAAAAATTTATTACAGTTAATAACTAATGGATATACTTGAGAAAATCGTTGCTCATAAAAGAAAAGATGTAGCATCTCAAAAGGAACTCTACCCCGTAAAATTACTGGAGAAGGAGATTTATTTTGAAGGCCAACCTGTCTCATTGAAAAAGTATATTCAACGCGAGGACAAGTCTGGAATTATTGCAGAGATAAAAAGGAAGTCTCCATCGAAAGGAATCATTAACAAACATGTCTCAATCGAGAAGACTTCCATTGGATACATGCAAGCTGGAGCATCTGGTCTTTCAATTCTGACGGACAATGAATTTTTCGGTGGATCCTCCAAAGATCTAAAGGAGGCCAGGGCTTTTAATTTTTGTCCTATCCTTAGAAAAGATTTTATCATTGATGAATATCAGGTCATTGAATCTAAATCGATTGGAGCAGACGTGATTTTGCTGATAGCTGCCATTCTAGAGAAAGAGGAACTTGTTCGGCTTGGAAATTTGGCGCAAAGTTTAGGAATGGAAGTGCTGCTAGAAGTTCACGATGAAGAGGAGATTCATCGCTCTGTAGGTGACCATGTGAATTTGGTTGGAGTAAACAATAGAAATCTAAGAACATTTGAAACAGACATCAGTGTCTCGAAAAAACTCGCAGAAAGCATTCCTGCCGATTTTGTCAAAGTATCAGAAAGCGGCTTATCAGATCCCAATAGTGTAAAAGAACTGAGAAAACATGGTTTCAAGGGCTTCTTAATTGGAGAGAGCTTCATGAGTCATGGACGACCTGAGAAAGCAGCGATGGAATTTATCAAGCAGTTGAGATGAGCAAGCTAATGCTGAAGGTCTGCGGGATGAAGAATGCTGAAAACATCAAACAGCTAGTCAAACAGGAACCTGATTTTATGGGGTTCATCTTTTACGGAAAGTCTCCGCGATTTGTATCAGAGCCAGACAAGGATCTTTTTTCCAGAATCCCCAGCAGTATTAAGAAAGTGGGTGTATTTGTGAATGAATCACTCGAAATCATTTTGGAGCTTCGAGATAAATTGGGGTTGGACTATGTGCAGCTCCATGGAGATGAAGATTTGAATTTTTCAAAAAGGCTCAGGGAGAAAGGTGTTGACATCATAAAAGTCTTTCGAGTACTAGATAGTTTGCCTGACTTACTTCCGAAGTATAGTGAGTTCTCTGACTATTTTTTGTTTGATACGGCAACCTCCGAGTATGGCGGATCAGGACACCATTTTGATTGGTCGATTCTGAAAACCTACAATCTAGAAACTCCTTTTCTGCTTAGTGGAGGCATAACCAAGGACGATATCGAAGAAATTAAAGGGTTGCGACTGGAAAAGCTTGTTGGCATTGATGTAAATAGCAAATTCGAAGTATCGCCTGGTATGAAGAATATTAATAGACTGAAACAATTAAAAGAGCGAATATGAGCAAATTCGGTGTTGATAAATCAGGCTACTATGGGAAATTTGGAGGAGCGTATATTCCCGAAATGCTCTATCCGAACGTGGAGGAGTTGCGAGCTAATTACTTGGATATTATCGGATCAGAGGACTTTCAAGCCGAGTTTGATCATCTCCTTGACACATACGTTGGCAGACCTACACCGCTTTATTTTGCAACCAGATTATCAGAGAAATATGATGCAAAGATTTACCTAAAAAGGGAGGATCTATGCCACACCGGAGCTCACAAGGTTAACAATACCGTCGGCCAAATTCTGCTAGCCAAGCGACTGGGAAAGGATAAGATTATCGCTGAAACTGGCGCAGGTCAACATGGAGTCGCTACGGCAACCGTGTGCGCTCTGATGGGTTTGGAATGTGTAGTCTATATGGGTGAAATCGATATGGCCAGACAAAAGCCGAATGTTGAGCGGATGAAAATCCTGGGTGCGGAAGTAAGACCTGCAACCTCAGGAAGCAAGACACTTAAAGATGCTACCAATGAAGCCATGCGGCATTGGATCAATCATCCTGACGATACGCACTACATCATTGGTTCTGTGGTAGGCCCGCATCCATACCCTGATATGGTGACGCGATTTCAATCTGTGATCAGCAAAGAGATCAAAAGTCAGCTCAGTGACGCAGAGGGAATTTCTGCACCAAACTATGTGATCGCCTGTGTTGGAGGTGGAAGTAATGCGGCTGGTGCATTCTATCATTTTCTTGATGAGCCAGAGGTAAAGTTGATTTCTGCGGAAGCAGCTGGAATGGGTGTGGAGACTGATAAATCTGCAGCTACCACGTTCATCGGAAAGTCAGGTGTATTGCATGGCAGCAAAACGTTACTGATGCAAACAGACGATGGACAAATCGTGGAACCCTATAGCATTTCTGCGGGACTGGATTATCCTGGTATTGGTCCACTGCACGCACACTTATTTGATTCTGAGCGTGCGTCCTTTCAGGCGATCACCGATGAAGAAGCCATGATAGCTGGAGTTGAGCTAAGCAAACTTGAAGGAATCATTCCAGCGATAGAATCAGCGCATGCATTGGCGGTTCTTAAAAAAATGAAGTTTGACACAAGTGATGTTGTGGTCATCAACCTGTCTGGTCGTGGAGACAAGGATTTGGAGACGTACATCAAATGGGGGAAATACTGATTAGAGAATAGAGAATGGTTAAATAGAGAATAGTTAAATAGTTAATTGGTGAATAGAGAATGTGGTTAAATAGAGAATAGGGAATAGTTAATTGGAGAGAAGTTAATTAGAGAATAGTTAATTGGAGAATAGTTAAATAGTGAATTGAAGGAGTAGTGAGTAGTGAATTTTCATCACCACTAGGCAATACCAGTTAACCAGTTAACCAGTCAACTAATTAACAATAGCATAGTGACATGAAAATGAATAGAATTGAAGAAACCTTTGAAGAGCGAGATGCTATCCTAAACATCTACTATACTGCTGGGTTTCCGGATTTGAACGATACCGTCAGGATTGCCAAGGCTCTAGAGAAAAGTGGTGCGGATATGCTGGAGATAGGAATTCCGTTTTCCGACCCTGTGGCGGATGGCCCAACGATTCAAGATAGCTCAAAGCTAGCGTTGGAGAATGGAATGAAACTGTCACTACTTTTCGAGCAGTTAAAGGAGCTGAGAAGCAAGGTCCAGATTCCCGTTTTGCTGATGGGGTATGTAAATCCAATTATTCAATTCGGAATTGAGAATTTTTGCCGCAAATGTGCGGAAGTAGGGATCGACGGAACTATCATTCCAGACCTTCCAATTCAAGAATACGAGGAGCACTACGCTGCCCATTTTGAGGAAGCTGGTCTCGCAAACATATTTCTAATCAGCCCAAACACAGGTGCGAAGCGAATTGCTGAGATAGACGAAAAGTCCACTGGATTTATTTACATGGTTTCATCTGCGGGTGTTACAGGTGCTAAATCCGAAGTTCAAGAAGGGCAACTGGATTACTTCAAGCGAATTGCAGATATGAAATTGAAAAGCCCGAAGCTTATCGGATTTGGGATTTCGAACAGCCAAACGTTTCACAGCGCTTGCAAATACGCCGAAGGAGCAATCATCGGTAGCGCATTTGTCAATCAACTAAAAGAGGACGCCTCTGATGAGGGCATCAGAGATTTTATACATTCAATAAGAACACAATGATTATTCAACTAGAAAGGGGAATTGACGAGGAAGTTAGAAGTTCAGTTGAGAACCAACTAAAGGAACTAAAATATAAAACCACCTCGGTGAGAACTCAATATGGCGAGTACTTGATAGGAACTGGCAAGAAAGCTTTTGACATTCGGGACATTGGACGCATCAATGGAATCAAGGACATACATGTAGTATCAGATGACTACAAGTTGGTTTCCAGAAAATGGAAGGTAAATCGTACACAGATTGATCTAGGTGACGGGGTGGTAGTTGGAGACGGAGCATTCGCAGTTATGGCGGGACCATGTAGCATAGAAGGGGAGGAGAACATTCAGGATACCATTGACTTTCTGAAGAAAAACGATGTGAAGATCATGCGAGGTGGTGTTTTTAAACCACGAAGCTCTCCCTATTCATTTCGTGGACTAGGCATTGAAGGGTTAAAAATGTGGCACAAGCTTGCGCGAGAGAATGGCATAAAAATCGTAACAGAAGTCATGCAAGTTTCGCAGATAGAGGAAATGGACGAATATGTGGATATGTATCAGGTGGGTGCCCGAAATACGCAGAATTACAACTTACTTGATGCGCTGGGAGAAATTGACAAACCTGTGATGATCAAGCGAGGCATTTCCGGAACAATTGATGAGCTGCTCCACAGTGCAGAGTATGTTTTTTCAGGAGGAAATGAGCGGTTGCTGTTGTGCGAACGAGGCATCAGAACCTACGAACGAGCGTCAAGAAACACTTTTGATATTAACGCTATTCCCATTTTACGGGAAAAATCACATCTTCCAGTTATCGCGGATCCTTCCCATGGTGTTGGTATCAGGGATTATGTGGAGTCTATTGCAATGGCTTCCACAGTGGCTGGTGCCGATGGAGTGATTTTTGAAATTCACAACAAACCCGAGGAAGCATATTCTGACGGTCAGCAAACACTTGACTTTGGAGAAAGTGCCCGACTGATCAAGAAACTAAATCAACTTAAGAGTCTTATCAATAGCTAAAGGCCAGAAGCCAATAGCGAACAGCTAACAATGAAGCAGATATACGAACACTATACGCAGGAAGATTTTGAAGTATGGAAAATCCTGTTCGACAGACAATTGAAGCAATTCCCGACGCACGCATGCGATGCCTACAAAGAGGGATTGAAGATTGCCGATTTTGAGACAGGGCTTATCCCAAATTTTAAGGAAACCAATGCGATACTTAAGGAAACGACTGGATGGCAATTGGCTGTGGTGCCAGGTATTGTGCCAGACTATACATTCTTTGAGTTGATGGCAAATAAGAGGTTTCCTGCCACAACGTGGCTCCGCAAAATGAAGCAACTAGATTACCTGGAAGAGCCAGATATGTTTCACGATGTGTTTGCTCATGTGCCGCTACTAACCAATCAACATTTTGTAAATTTTCTAGAGGAGCTGAGTAAAATAGGGTTGGAGTATGTGGGCAATGATGAAGCGATTCAGTTGCTGTCAAGAGTCTATTGGTTTACCGTTGAGTTTGGATTGACACAAGAGTCCAATGGAATTAGAATCTACGGCGCAGGGATTCTTTCATCGGCAGGGGAGACCCAATTTTCTCTGAGTGTGGAGCCACCGAAACACCGCTTTGATATAGCACATATGCTTGAGACACCGTATCGTAAAGATGTTTTCCAAAAGGAGTACTTCATCACTGAATCTTACGAGCAGTTGTACAACTCGATTCCGTTGGTGAAAGAATTACTTGCCGATAAGGTTGGACAGTTAGCTTAGGTATTTACAGTTTTATCCGAACACCCGAGTGAATAGTAAAAGGCACAGTAAGCACGACCCCATTGATAACGTCAAGTCTTCCTTTAATTGGAATATCAATTTTATCATTGATTGGAATGTACTTATTGGCAGAGACCATTAATCCAAGCTGCAATTCGTCACCAAAGTTGAATTCGGGGCCGATATCAAAAGCAAAATTCCCTTCACCAAACCGCAGAATTGGAGTGATTCGAAATGTTGTGATGGTGTACTCTCTGGTAATGGGTGTAATTCCAAAAGGAACACGCACGCTGTACCAGTATAAATGTTGATACATCGCCTCGATTCCAAACTGGAAACTGTTGGTAGCTAAGAAGAAGTATTGCGCACTGAGACCAGCAGAAAATTGATCCCAATCAGTGGCACTAGATCCAGATATCTCGTCCTCTTCAACCAAGGTTTCAATATCGATAAAGGTGTAGCCTGCACCCAACGTGACATCCAGCTGATTCTGTGAATAGGAGAATGTGACAAGAAATAGACCAGTGAGAATGGCGAGTAGTCTTTTCATGGGATTCTATTTTAGTAGATGGGACAGTTGTACTGCTATATCATTGATGTAGAATAATACTGTTAAGAAGTAGGATAATATAAATAATCCTCAGAGGATTTGCAAGAAATCAGGACAGTTTTTGGAGGATTTGATTGCCCGAAAATGTGGATAAACCTGTTTACAAGTAGGGTATAAATAGGTTCAAAACTTGTTGATAACTAGGTAGTTACAAAGTTTGGAATTGTAAAATTAGAGGATATCTTAGTATTACCAAACGAGGGATAGGAAGCCGAAACGCAAGTTTCCAGTCAATCAAAGGGAAGTCGGATTAAATCTCGGTTTGTTCCTACGAAGCTTGAGAGATTGTGACGAAAACCGAACGGAAGGGCAACTGGAAGTAACGGATTCGGAAGGAGTCTAAACAGTAATTTGGAGTTTTGTAAATACCACGGTACTTACAGAATTGAAGGGTGAAATCCAGCAATGGATCTTCGCCCTTTTTGCTTTGTTACCATTTACTAAGCCACCCTTTCGATTAAAAAAGGATCAAGCAATAAATCTGGATCAAGCAATAAACATTCTTCCGCAGAACCTTACAAAACCTTATCTTTATGGAAACCAACTCGCCTGGTCATGAAAAAATTTGACGTTTGCGTCATCGGTGGAGGCCCAGCAGGGTATGCTTCTGCTATGCGCGCCTTGGATTTCAAAAAATCCGTCCTGCTAATCGAAAAAGATAAGTTGGGAGGGGCTGGGATTCATCAAGGAGCCTTATGGAGTAAGACATGGTGGGAAATCTCAAGAGAGGCGAGGATGATTGGTCTGCATAGTAAGGCCTTTAACCTTGGATCGAATGGCTTTCACTATTCTAAAGTCAGGAATGAAGTTATGTCCGCGGTTGATTCCCGACTTAAGCTCCTAACCAGTCACATGGATCGAATGAACGAGAGTTTTGGGAATGAACTATTTGAGTTTAGAAAAGGCAAAGGGAAGGTTGTTGGAAAAAATGAAGTAGAAATTGCGGGTGATGATATCACTGAAACGATCGAGGCTGACTATATCATTTTGGCTACAGGAAGTGTTCCGAGAAAATTAGGCCATCTTCCAATTGATGAAAAGACTGTGTTTACCAGTGATGGCTTAGATAATTTAGCTGCCTTTCCAAAGTCCATAGTGATTGTGGGAGCTGGAGTCATCGGCTGTGAATTTGCAACGATATTCTCAAACTTTGGTAAGACGAAAGTACACCTCATTGATAAAGGAGATCGAATTTTACCTTTCGAAGATGAAGATGTTGTTCAGGTGATTGAGAAAAATCTGGAAGAAAAAGGAGTGCTAATCCATAGGAATTCCAAGTTGATGGGGATGAAAATTGAGAAGGGGGAGGTTGTGTATGACTTGGAATACACAGACGGGAAAAAGGAGACATTTAAAGTCGAGAAGGCATTGGTATCCGTCGGTCGCGTACCACAATACAACGATTTGATCGCTGAAGGAATAGATGTGGAGGTCGACGATCGAGGTATTAAGGATGACCTGACCCAGACTACTGTTCCGAATATCTATGCGGTAGGCGATATCACAGCGGATATTTCTCTGGTAAATGTTGGAGAGCTGGAGGGGAGATATGCCGTAGAGCGGATTTTTGGCAAGCCAGAGCAGCCGCTTATTTATAAAAACATATCTACAATCATGTTTTTGGATCCTGAAGTAGCTGGTGTTGGGATGAACGAAAACCAGGCGAAGCAAGCAGGTTTAGATTACAAAGTGGTAAGCCTTGATTATGGGTGTATTCCTCGAGCGACGGCGATGAGGACAACAGAGGGCTTTATTAAGATTCTGGTTACCAACGATGAGAAGCTTAATATTCTGGGCATGCGGGTGGTTGGCGAACATGCATCTAGTGCAATACAGGCTGTGGCTTTACTGATTTCTCAGGACAAGAGTATCATTGAACTTGCGGAGTTGATTCATCCACATCCGTCAATTATTGAAGGCATTCAGGAAGTTGGGCGAATTTTCATGGGAAAACCCTTGCTAAAACCACACGTACTTCGCGAGATTATTCAATGCCAGGTATATGTAAGTGGGGTGTACAGCGAGCTGGTGATTTAGAAAGTGTAGATAGGTTTGTTCCTACATTTCTCTAATTATTTCAGAGACTCGATCCATCTCTTCAAGCGTGTTGAAATAATGCGGTGACAATCGGATAGCCCAATCAATGCCCTTTCTTTCAAAATCAATTTGAGCACTGCTCCTTTCAGATACGGAGTAAAAAACATGGTGCGTTGTAAGCCATTTCTCCATCTCTTGCAACGACTTCCCTTGTTTTTTGAAAGTCAACAAATTACACGTGGTAGAACCTTTGTCAAACATAGTGACCTCAGGTATGGTTGATAGGTTTTCTCTCAGCCGCCCAATTACCTTGGTGTTGTATTGATGGATTACTTCAATTCCAATCTGATTCGCATAGTTAATCGCTTCCTTGAGTCCGATAATAAGCGCATACGGTGATTCCCACGTTTCAAACCGGCGAGCATGACGCTGGAGTAGATAACTATCCTTTCCAGTCCAGTCCGCTCCTCGCATATCTACAAACAATGGTGCATGTCCTGCATCGAGCATTTTATCTGAAATGAAAAGAAACCCAGTGCCCCTGGGGCCTCTCAGGTATTTTCGACCAGTCGTGCTCAGAAAGTCGCACTTGATCTTCTTAACATCAACAGGTATTTGCCCGACGGATTGACAGGCATCGACCAAAAATGTGTGACCATATTTCTCACACATCCTGCCGACAGCTTCAACATCTTGCACCAGACCCGAATTTGTAGGAATATGCGTGATGGCAACCAATTTAGGATTGTTATTCTGGATCAATGTTTCTAACTGTGGCAAGTCCAGATCTCCATTGGGAAGGTTATCCGTACGTAGAATTTCAACGTTGAATCTCTTTTGAAGAGAGAGAAAGTTGATCTGATTCGAGATGTAGTCATCGTTCGATGTGACGATTTTATCGCCAGGTTTGAAGTCAAAAGATGAGAGCGCTTTAGCATACGCATCTGTGGCATCATGAGTAAAGGCAATATTGTGCGCTTCACAGTTTATTAATGATGCTGCTTCTGAGTAGAACTCGTTTATCTCTGCTTCTCTTAGGTCCTTTACTTTGTAGCCGCCAAGTCTCTGCTCATCATCTAGATATTCCTTCGTTTTCTCAACGACGACTGTTGGCACGAGGGATGATCCTGCGCTATTTAGGAATAGTTTGTCCCCACAGTAGGGGGTGTCTTTTCTAATCTGATCTCTATCCATTGTTTGAACGCTCAATTCTTTTTCATCATCTTGATCGAGAACCAACCTAGTAAGCCTATAGTCAAAATCATCGCACTCCATAGCCATAATTTGTTCTCAAATAATGGATCAGCTAAAGTCGATTCTAGTTTTTTTATTTCTTCTTCATCACTCAGTTCAAGTGTTGTGAGAGTTGCTGGTATATTCTGTTGAAACTTAGCTATGTCATATTGGGGTGCAGACGCATTGCGGTTACCGTACATCAAATGGTATCTTGCTTCTCCGCTAAACCGGATGACTAGATCATGTTCGTATCCTTGAATGTCAACAGAGCTGAATGAGAGACTTTCATTGTCGTAATTTTGAATTTTGATTTTCAACTTTTTGATCCGCGTACTTATAAACTGAAACTCGTTTTTTTCTAGCGAATTTAAAGTGCCAGAATAGATTGAACGGTAACTATACTTTAAACCTTGTTCAGTTTCGGTACTATCATTTAGGTATAATATGCTGACTTTGCGGTAGTAGTCTACTGTGTCTTGTACGTTGATTCTAATCCGACTAATGGGAACGGGTTGCTCTAACTCAATTCCAATCTCAGTTGTCCTAGATTCGCTGATTTCACGAACGCTGGTATTCTTTTGTTGGTAGGTTCTGAGAATTCCGTCTGTATTTTCTAACCATGTAACTTGTGCAGAAGTAAGTTTTGGTTTTTCATCTGTCGAGATGAATATTCTGAAGAAGCGATATTTCGAGTCTGGGAATACCATTTTAGTGAATTGAAAATCAATCTCGTCATTCCCAATTGAGAGAATTCTATAGTTCTGAAGAATTGTAAACCATTCTTGCTGATTTTGACTCCCTTCTAGTCTAAGGTTCCAATCAAAATTCTGATTTTCAAAGTCCAGCTTAATGTGATTTATATCTTCGACGGTCGGTACTTCCAGGGTGAAGTAAAAACCATTATCATCGTAAGAGCTATTTAATATTTTGAAGGCCTTGTCATTTCTGCGATGAGCCCCTTTTGATTCACGAAGTATGTAAGGAGCTTCAATGGTGTCTCCATTTTTTTTGACTCCCAAAACCCTAAGATCAGCATAATTTGGCAGGACTTTTCCATGGATATCATCAGTAATAATCACCTTGTGCCATTGGTTTTTAATTCCGGTTAACTCTCGGCTAAAGTTGTATTGGTCAATCTGTGCTGAGAGCGACAAGGAGAACGAGTTAATCAACAAGAACCAGATAAAATTACTCTTCATTGTTATCGGAAATCAGGTACTTGTACTTGTTGTATAAAAAGGAAATTAGTAGCAGGAGCACTCCTAGTGCAACAAAAACAATTGTTTTGGCAATTGTGTTAAGGTCTGACATATCGTAGATGAAAAGTTTTACCAAGGTTATCCCAAAGATCAGTATGGCGCTAACCCGCAAGTGTTTTTTCCTTTTCCAAATTCCTATCGCAATCATGACAAGGGAATATCCACCCCAAAGAATACTTAAGCCAAGTTTATAAGACTGTTCTGCTTTTGCAAAGTCCATCCAATGTATTAATTCGCTACTGGTAATCCACAAGATTGCAACTGCTAGTACTAGATCAAAGGCTGTTCTAAGGTTTTTCTCTAGGAATTCTTTGATAAGATATTTGTAGCTGACGATAGTAGCGACTGCCAATAGCCCAAATGAGATGTAGCGGATTCCTATATTTAAGAATCCTCGATCATAATATTGAGAGAGTGTTTGCTGGAGGTATGTTTCACGCAAGCGACCCAATTCGTAGAGTCCCTCAAGAAGGAAAACCGCCAGGGTTAATAGTAGCAAGGTTAGACTAACCAGACCAACTTTTTGACTTCTCAATTTCTTAAAGTTGAAGACTGCTAAACAACTGAAAAAAATCAAGGAATAATTTATTATCCAAATGCTTCTGAAGCTGTTTAAATCATCATCCCAATAGTAACTAGCGTAATCGTTGCCTTCGAGGTCGATTTGAAGCGCTGAATCTTTATATAGTTGAGTGAAATAATTTGAAATTTCAAACCATAATGATGAGTAAGCACCAATGAGTAGAATACCAGGTATTACAATCGCCATTAGCTCAACAAGGTTCTTTTTAATAGTTGTGGAAGAATCTAGTTTCTTGGTGTGATTTAGAAAATTTATAAAAATGAACGCCATTACAAAGAGGACAGAGGAGATAAAGTGAATATTTAGAATTGGCATGATTCTCAATTCCGGAACTTCGGGCTGATAGGTATCATAGACTGTAGTCCAATCATGAATGATGCTGAAGAAAGCAATAATCATCAATGCATAGGATATTTTTTCATAGGTCGGAACACCATTTTTTCTGCCTATCCAAAACAGTAAAGCAGCTTCCCCAGACCACAATAAGGTTACCCAATTTCCGTCTAACTGAATAGGAATGGAAATGGTGATAAAAACCAACACCAAGCCCGAAACCAGATATAGAACACTCTTATCCAAAAGTCGTCGCTTGTAGACTACAGCGCTAGCTGTAAAGTGCATCACCGCATTACCTAAGGCAAACATTCCTAGAAATTGCTGTCCAATTGCATGGGCTGAAAGAATAGAATAGCCAAGTCCGAAGAAGATAAATGAATTGGTCAGGAGCAAGGATCCGTCTTCTTTTCCAACCGTTTCATTTCGAACTAATTTATAAGCCAGAAAAGTCAGATAGAAAGTAATAAAGAAGATAACTAGAAAGGCCATGGCTAATCCGAAATGATCTTCCATTTGGTACTTGGAGAAATACCAACCAGCGTAAATAAGCCAAGTCATTCCAAAAGAGGAATAGTAGAGTGATTTCCAGTATTTTTTGAAGAAGATAATCAAAATCCCAGAATTAATGATTGTCATGTAGGAGAACATGACAATCACATTTCCAGAACCATCGCTTAGTAAGAAGGGGACTGCATAGGAGCCGACTAAGCCAAGTTGAGCAATTAATTGCCTGTTGTAGTTGAGCGCCGCAATGACAGTAAAGCTCGTGAAAACCACCATTAGCCCGAAGGTCAAGGCTTGAGGAATTAGGTTGTAGTATGCATATGCGAAATACGTAATGAAGTATAAAATTGACATGGCACCGCTAACTAAAACTGCACTATAGCTTTCATACTTTTCTTTCAATTTCATGGCAAAGGCAAGTAGCCCAATACCTGCTATGTACCCCAGAATTATTCTTGTCAATGGGCTGATCAGTTCGTTCTCAATAGAATACTTTGCACCTATTGCCACACCAACCACTGTGATCACAATTCCAATTTTGCTGATCAGATTCTCGCCGATAAATTTTTCAAGATCCTGCTTTATTCTGGTGGTACTCACATTTTCTGTGGGTGACGTCTGAGATGAGAGGGGTATATCTTTTGGAATGAAGTCGTTTTCTATAGAATGGTTCTTCTTCTTTTCTGAAGTCACCTCCTGCTTTTCGATCACTTCCTCCCTTGACGATATTTGTGGCTCTTCTCGCAGTAAGCTTATCTCTTCCTTTAAAGTTGTAATCTCTCTGCTAAAAACCTCCTGACGATCCAGAAGTATTTCCAATTTTTGCAGAAGCTCATCTGCTTTTTTATGTTCGTCCGACATTCGACTTTGATTGAAAGTATAAAGTGTTCATTTGATAGGGCAGTTAGATTAGAATCTCCCTAACACTTGCCAAATGATGATCATCGTGCTCCGCTGTGAAGTAGGCCACGTCAACAGGTCGCATGCGAATATTGAGACGAGGATGAAGTGAGCTAAAGAGCTGCGTTTCGTCATCCAAGGATTCAAGGAGGTCAATGAAGATCTGTCTCTTTGATGTAAATAATCCAATTAGATAAGAAATGGGCTCACTGTTGTGATTGGAATCCTGTGTCTTTCTGTTGCTCATATCTGCCGCAGCTAACTCAGGTTTTCTTGCTATCATTTGCTTGATCCGCGAGATGTGTAACTCCTCCAGGTCAGCCAAATGTCCGATCTGCTCCTTAATGCTCCACTCAGCATCTTTCCTCGTTGACGCTTCGAGGTCAGAGAGATTTTGCGTCATAGCAAGCATTCTATGTTCTGTCCCTTTGAGTCGTTCTAAGATACTAGGCAGAACGCCTTCCGGGAAGCCAAAATTGAAGGATCGTTCTATCCACTTCGTCCGCTCCATTAATCTGATTGCTCGGTTCCTTTTAGATATTGATCCAGAAATACTTTGATTTTACCATACCCTTCAATTTCGTTTTCCTTCTTTCTAAATCCATGACCTTCGTCATCGAAGATGATGTATTCCACTGGCACACCATTGGCTTTTACCCCCTCGACAATCTCATCGGATTCAACCTGAAGTACACGCACGTCGTTAGCTCCCTGAAGCACTATGAGCGGCTTGGTAACATTTTTGGTATGAAATAGAGGTGAAATGTTGTAAAGTCTTACTGAATCCTCCGTATAGGGATCGCCCATTTCATCGTAAAGTCCCTTTTTGAAACTTTCCCAATGAGGAGGAATCGACTTTAGGGTGCGCAACCAGTTCGTCACACCGAAAATGTTAACACCCACATTAAATGCTTCTGGCTCAAAAGCAAGAGCTGCCATTGTCATATATCCACCGTAGGAACCACCAAGTATGCCGATTTTTTCCATATCGATCACTCCGGTGGAGGCAAGAAAGGTTTTCCCTGAAACGCAATCTTGAAGATCTTTTTCGCCATGGTTTTGATCGTCCAAGTGGTTAAAAATCTTTCCGTAACCACCACTTCCTCTGTTATTCACAGCAAGAATTGCATATCCATGATTCAGTAGGTATTGATTCAGCGCATTGTAAGAGAGCCTGGACTGACCACCCGGGCCACCATGAACTCGGATCAGCGCTGGAACTTTGTTATCCTTAGACGCATCTTTTGGTTCATAGTAGATCGCTGGAATTTCCAGACCGTCAAACGAAGCAAATCTCACTGCCTTACCCTCCACCAAATCATCTGGATTGATTTCAGCATTTAGCGTATTGGTGAGTTTCTTCAAATCCTTTGATTCGAAGTTGTACACATAGATGTTACTTGGAGAAGAGGAGGTGCTGACAGTGAGTCTGGCGGCATTCTCACTTTTAGAGATGCTGATAGAAGAGATACTACCTCCAGGTATGGTTGGCAACTGAACTTCCGAACCATCTTCTAAGTTAAAAATCTTGACGTTTGTCTTCGCATCTTGATTAATTCCTACGACACGATACTTTTCATTTCTAGAGGTGTAGGCATAGAATACATCCCAAGTGTCTTCGAACACTTTCTCTACCTCGCCACTTTCGATGTTGATTTTTGCCAGATACACGAAGTCTGCATCGAGATCAGTTGTGTAGTAGAGTTCTCGACTGTCCAGGCTGAAGTACTGAGGGTTATACTGCGCGTCTCCTTCGTGGACACTTATATCTGTTTTCTTTCCAGTTTCATTGTCATAGAGATACATTTTCCCATCGGCACTCGTTAGGGTTTGCGTTAGTGCAAAATATCGTTTATTCGATGAGATGGCACCGACGTTCAATCCATCATTATTCTGATATAACATTTCGCTGATCGGATTCTCATCATCCATGGATGAAATAGCCAGCTCGTAGATGTCCATGAATCTTGGATCTCTTTTGTTGGAGGTCAAATACATGCTTTGATCGTCTCTGCTCCAGCCCCAGAACCCATTTCTTACGCTATCGCCAGGGGTCAAATCCTTTGCTACCCCTTCAGAAGACATCATGTAGACCTTGAAGTTTTCGTTCCCACCTTCATCAAATGAATAGACGAATCGGTCGTCATTTGGGAAGTAGGTCTGCCCAAAATATGATTCTTGGCGGGAATTGGTTAGGGCGGCCTTTTCACCACTTTCTATGTCGATCTCATAGACATTCCAAATACCTGATTCGTTGCTGCTAATCAATAATTTTGATTCATCAGGAGAAAAGCTTCCTCCTCCCACACTGATGTTTTGATAAAACTGTTCAATCGTATATTTAGTGACTTCCTTCACAGAAGAAGAAGGTGTGCAAGCAAAAAACAAGAGGAAAGGAACTGCTAATTTGAATATTTTCATGGCTTGGTTAATATTGGTTTCTGCCTCAAATTAATCATTTGGAACTTGGAGTGGAAATATTAGCGGTAGCTTTGCGAAAACATTGAAATGACACTTAGGAATAAATTGTCATCTCTTAAGCAATTTATATGTCATTTGATTCTCTAGGACTCTCAGACGCTTTGTTAAAAGCGATCGCAAAAAAAGGATATACGGAACCCTCTCCAGTACAAAAAAAGGCCATCCCAAGAATTTTGGAAAGGAGAGATGTTCTTGCTTCCGCCCAGACGGGAACTGGAAAAACGGCTGGTTTTACCTTGCCGATTTTGCAAATTCTTTCGAGAAAGGAACAAGTTGGTGGAAGGCCCATCAGAGTATTGGTGCTAACACCAACACGGGAATTGGCGGCGCAAGTGCATGAGAGTGTGGAAACTTATTCAGAGTTTCTTGACATAAGCTCAACCGTGATTTTCGGGGGAGTAAATCAAAACCCACAAGTCAAGGTATTGAAGCGAGGAGTCGATATTTTGATCGCTACACCTGGAAGATTGCTAGACCTGCACAATCAGCGGATGCTCTCTTTGTCAAAGGTTGAGATCTTAGTATTGGACGAGGCTGACAGAATGCTGGACATGGGATTCCTTCGGGACATCAATAAGATTTTGGCGCTGGTTCCGCCCAGAAGGCAGAATTTGTTGTTCTCAGCCACCTTTTCCAAGGAAATCAGGAAGTTGGCAAATGGATTTTTACGCGATCCAATATTAGTAGAAGCTACACCAGAGAGCACCACCGTTGAGAAGATCAAACAAAAGGCATATAAGGTTGACAAGAAGAAAAAGACCGATTTGATTATCGATCTCATTTCTGGAGGTCGATGGACACAGGTGTTGGTATTTACTCGTACCAAACATGGCGCAAACAGACTATGTGAAAAAATGATAAAATGCGACATTTCAGCCTTTGCTATCCATGGCAACAAGAGTCAGGCAGCAAGAACCAAAGCCCTGGGTGCATTTAAAAAGAGTGAGGTACGGGTCTTGGTAGCTACGGACATTGCGGCACGTGGTCTGGATATTCCACTGCTTCCGCATGTTATCAACTTCGAGCTACCAAATGTGCCAGAAGACTATGTCCATAGAATAGGACGAACAGGTAGGGCAGGAGCTAGTGGAGAGGCCATCTCTCTGGTCAGTCTAGATGAGATGGCTTATCTCCGAGACATAGAAAAGCTGATCGACATGAAACTTCCAATGGGCGAAGTAGAGGGATTTGAATTGACAGATAAACCAGAAGACTTCAAAGAAGAGAAGAAGAAGAATTTCAGAAAACCTAAGCCAAAGGGAGGCCAGAGAAATTTCAGGAGGTCTGGGAGAAGATAGTAAGGTTTTCAACGGCTAGCCGCACCACTTTTCAAAAGCTCCAAGGTTTCCTTTGATTGTTCCAAGTGCCGCTGTTCGTGAGCCACGATGATATCAAAGGCGGTTTCAAGCCTATAGAAGATGTTCTTATTCGCAGGTGAAGAAATAATAGCTCCATTTTCAATCAACTGCTCTGATTCGGCGATCTCTAGCTTGAGCTCAGAGTGGTGTTTCGAAAACCGTTCGAAGATATCGGCGGATATTTGACTTGAGGTAGGCTCCCAAATTGGAAATGTTTTGATTTTTTTAGTTCGATTTGGTCCGGAAGCCTTGAGAATAGTCTTACCTAAAAAGGATACGATCAAAGGTAGTTTTGCTAGAAATGGAGTTTTATAATCACCCGATTTCAGATTAGCAAGGATTGGGAAATAGGTTTGGTTAATCACCATCAGATGATCAATATTCTGAGCAATGCTCCATGTTTCAGGATTAGGTTTCCAGTTCAACTCTTCAGTACTGAGGGAATCGAAATTTCCCAGAAATTGATTTGTTGTTTGATCTAATTGATTGATCCAATTCTTCATGTGTGGTTATACCTTGAACCTGTGGGTAGAAAATCTTAAGGCAAAAGTCTTCAACTATGCCAATTCTATTCTTGGTGTAAACCAAGATTTTAGATTCGAATGCTGTTCATCAATTTGCTGAAATTTGTTGGATCAATGCGGAGGTAGGAGGCTAAATCTTTTTGAGAGACGATTTGAAATAAGTGCGGACTTCTTTGAACAAACGTTTTAAAACGAGTTTCAATATCGTATGCCATCAACTCATAATAACGTTGCAGCATTCCTATCAAAAAGGATTCGGTCGCCTTGCGAAACAGCGTTTCGATTTCTCTATGTTCCTGCATGAGCTTTTCATGCTTTTCGAACGGAATCCGAAGAAAAGTGCTTTCTGTTATTGTTTCCAGAAAGTACTTTGAAGGGCTTTGAGTTAGAATAGATTCTGGTATCCCGCTAAACGAGGGTGGGTAGGTGAATGCAATAATGTGTTGCCTTTCTTCATGCATGTAGTATGATTTTTGAACACCAGTAAGCACATAGTACCAGTGCTTCTCGATCTCTCCCGGAGCGGTCATAATAGTCTTCTTTGGAAGCGCATAGGAAGTCCATTCTGAAATGTACTTATCAAGAACATCACTCTCAACAGGGTAAATGCTGGATAGAAAATCTTTCATTCGAATTCTGTCGTCTATTCTTTTGTTTTAGACATTAAGTTGTTGATCATGTAGAGGTTGAAATCATCGGAGTTCGCAAAAGCGATATCCATCCACCCATCTTCATTTAAATCTTCGACCTTTACATCGTACGTTTTATAAACACCTTTTAATAGATCGATCCTTTTGAATGACTCTCCTTTCAGACTAAGAAATACTGCATTCGGAAGCTTGTAATTTCCTGTGACGATATCTTGATATCCATCCTTGTTGAAATCGGCGACTGCTATGGAATATGTGTCTTCTTCCTCAGCTCCAAAATTCAATGTGTTAACATATTTGAGATCTGCATCTCCAAAGTATATGGTATTAGCGCCATTGATGTTGCTCGTGACAATGTCTGGCATTCCATCATTGTTCATGTCCGCAATTTCGATGGACCGGGTTTCAAATGTTCCAGATCCAAAGTCAAGGGAGTGTTCAAATTTTCTTTCCCCCTTATTGAGGAAGATCGAATTAAGGATTCGATCTCTGTTGGCCAGGATTAAATCTGGAAACCCATCATTGTTCAGATCGCTGACTTCGATATCAATCGTGGCGTTCTTGGTTGTTTTTAGTTCTTCGCATTTGAATTTCAAATTCCCTTCGTTGTAGCAAATGGTATTGCGTTGTCCCCGATTGCAGATGATAACGTCAATCAGTTGATTATTGTCCAGGTCAGCGAGTACTACGTTTCGAGCAGAGGAAGGAGTACTGAGCGTGGAGTGGAGAGCAAAGGTGCCGCTTCCATCATTGAGATACAGACGATGTGGAGCCATATCGTTTATCTCAACCAGATCCAAATCTCCATCATTGTCCATATCGGCGAGTTCAAGCCCGTAGGTTGTGGAGTGTATTTCTCCAACATGCGCGAAAGATGTGAAACGACCTTTTTGATTAAAATAAACTGCGTTTTTTTCTGGCCAATGCCTACCGTTTGCAACAACAGCGTCGATATCCTGATCTCCGTCGACATCTCCAAGACTTATGGACGCACTCCTCAATTTCTCTGTGCCAAATGTCATCCTAGGTTCACCGAGCCCTAGATCATAGGTCATTTTGAAGGGTTGTTCCTGAGAGTATCCAATACTGACGAAAAGCAGGAGTGGTATACAGATTAGTTTTTTCATTTGAAGCGATCATTCGTTGACACGCGCTAATGTATTGCTTAGTTGATCAACTTCAAAAAGGGATGAAATCTCATAGTCGCTCCCTTGTACTTCTGATCGTCACTCGTACCTCAAAGCTTCAATAGGGTTTGATTTTGCCGTCACCACCGTTTTGTAGCCTACTGTGAGCAAGGCTATAATAATCACCAGACCTCCCGCGAGTAAGAATACTGGCAACCCAATTGAAATTCGGGTCGCGAAGTTGTCCAACCACCCATTCATCACAAGATAAATGACTGGCCAGGCGATGATGTTGGCAATGCCAATCAGGATTACAAATTCCTTTGTTAGGATAAACACAATACTCGACATGTTGGCTCCCAACGTCTTGCGGATACCTATTTCCTTGGTGCGTTGAAGTGCGCTGAACGAAGACAAACCAAAGAGTCCAAGACAGGCCACAATGATTGCAAAAGCTGCAAACAGGATGAAAACACTACTAAATTTCTCTTCATTCTTGTACTGCCTATTGAAATAATCATCAAGAACAAAGTAGTCAAATGGATTCCCCGGAAAGAACTGATCATAGGTTGCCTGTGAGAATTCGAAGGTCTCTTGGTAATTATTGGTTTTTAACTTCAAGGTGAAGTACCTCCTGTTCTCTAATACCAATGGGAATGCAATGGGAGCCACATCCGACTTTACGGACATCTGCTTATAGTCATCCACAACACCGACGATTGTCTTAGGTTGACCCCGAAAAGTAACTTTCTTATTGATGGCCTCCTCTGGGCTCGCATAGTTTAAGAACTCGACTGCGGCTTTGTTGAGGATAAGAGCACCTGTGTCTGTTGAAAAGGACTTATCGTAATTACGTCCGGCGATTAGCTCAATATCATAGGTGGGGAAGTACTCATAGTCCACAGCAGCAATGTAGATCGTTCGCCTCTTGTCATCTGTCTCCTCGTGCCGTTTGATTCCATTGGTCCAGAAAATCTCTGCTCCTGGGACGTTGGAACTACCAGTTACGCTTTCTACTTCCGTATTCTTGAGGAGTTTTCCCCTGAAGGCGTCAAAGGTTGAAGTGAAAAGGGAGTCCGCACCAAAAACTGATGGACCTTTGATCACAAGCGTGTTGGATAGATTAAATCCGAGTTTGATATTTTTCATATGCACCAACTGCTGGGAGACGATAATGGTACCTGTAATCAGTGATACCGACGCAGCGAACTGGAAGATGACTAGTACTTTTCGGAGCAGGGTTCCAGCACCATTTCCTGAAAATTTTCCTTTCAAAATGGAGGACGGCTTGAATGACGAAAGGACAAACGCTGGATAGATTCCAGAGAGCGTCGAACCCAAAATAAAGACGGCAATTGCCACCAGCCAGAATTGAGCACTTGCAAGGAAAGAAAGACTTAGGGCTGAATCGGTGAGCTGATTGAAGAATCGAATACCCAAGACCACAATTGTTAGCCCAATAATCAGTGAAATGAAATTGAGGACGATAGCTTCAGTAAGGAATTGGTGTATGAGCTGTTTCCTATAAGCGCCCATTGTTTTCCGAACACCTACTTCTTTGGCTCGCTCCACAGACCTTGCAGTGGAGAGGTTAATGTAATTTACCCACGCAATAACTAAGATCAAGAATGCCACAATCGAGAGAAAGAAAACCGCTTCTCCATCACCTTGCTCTTCTGGTTCAGATTCCTGAAGAAGATTGGAATAAAGGTGAATATCTGTTATTGCTTGCAATGGAAATTCCGCTCTTCGCCCTCCTTTTTCAAACGCTTCACGACGTTCTTCAAATAGTATTTCATCGAACTTCTTGTCAAACGCAATAGCATCTGTGCCTTTCTCGAGAAGCACATAGGAATTGAAATCATACCAACCCCAAGCAGTCTCTGAAGCTACAATACCATCTTCATCCGTTGTTTGATTATTTAAGGTTTGGTAGGAGATGAGAAAATCGAATTTGAAGTGCGAGTTGTTAGGGACGTCTTTGGCCACACCAGTCACCACTAGATTGAGGTCCAACCAGGAATTGAAGGTGAGTTGCTCCCCGACAGCGTCTGACATCCCAAAGTATTTTTTGGCCATTTCTTCCGAGATTACTACTTGATTCGGCTCGATCAATGCGCTGCCTGCATCGCCATAAAGAAGTGGAAAATCAAAAATCTTAAGGAGGGAAGGATCAGCCAAATGAATTCGGTCTTCCCTAAACTTGATGTTGTCTTTCGACATCACCCCACCCAGAGGATAAGCACGTGCGTACTCAATCACTTCTGGCATCTTTTCTTTCATAAACGGACCCACACGTGGAACCGCAGCGGCACAATCGATCCTTAATTCTTCTCCCTGATACACTTTGTATCGAATCCGATAGAGGTCTTCATGATTGCTGTGAAATTTGTCGTAACTATTCTCGTACGACACATATTGGAGAATAAATATGAACGCAGATATACCAAGCGCAAGACCCATAATGTTGAGCGCGGAGTATACTTTGTTTTTTGAAATAGTCCTGAGAGTGATTTTGAAATAGTTTTTGATCATGGCCGTTTGACTTCTTGTGTAAATATTTTTTCTTCTTCTTAAGTAGTAATTCCGTGTGGAAAGCAGGACGTCAATCATGTATTTGAAAGAGGCATAGGTCTTATTTTTTGCAGCCACTCTTTCAAGAAATATTTCCTGCAAATCGCCCGCAATCTCGTCGTGAATATTCGCAGCAAATATTTTCCTCAAGAGGTAAGTGCCCAATCGAGGCGGGGTCGTATGTTTCTGAGAGGCGGACAAGCTAGATTATGCAGAATGAAACGAAAGCTGGGGTATGGTATTCCATAACTGCTGCTTCAGATCCTTGGATTGCTGCAGCATCGAAAATCCAGCACTTGTCACTTGAAAATACCTTTTTTGCTTGCCGCCTCTTTTGCTTGTGGATCCTCCGAACTTCGAAGTTAGGAAGCCCTTATCCTCAAGCCTGTAAAGCGAGGAATGGATCGCACTAATATTGACGTGTCTATTTGACTGCTCGGCAATGTGAGCCTTCACAGAAACGGCATAGGCTTCGGTTCCAAGCGCTGCAACCGTTAGTAGGACAAGTTCTTCGAACTCACCGAGATTGGTTCCTTTCATTGTGGTTTTTGGTTATAATCCTAATAAATGTAAATATTTAAAAGACGATAATCTTCAGTTTTGTAAACATTTAAATTTGGATAACGAGAGAAAGGAGAGAAGGGTTGTGTGGAGAGAGTCTATAGGAGAAAAAATAGAAACCTGAGTTCGACGTAAGAAAGATGATAATGCTTATTTTAAGAGACTCAAACATGGTTTTCTGGCAATTCCTCCCTTCAGGGAGGCTAGGAGGGTGTTATTTTGCATTTAAGATCTACAGATCGATCTATAAAACACCCCTATAATCCCCTCAAGGGGATATTCCTAACTAAGTTATATCGAACTCAGGTTAGAAGTAAAAAGGGCATCTGGTTCGTCACCAGATGCCCTTTCAATCATTTGATTGAAACGTAGAAACTAATCCTCAGGGAGGTCATCAAACGCTTTCTTTTTGCTGCCGAACCATTCTTCCATTGCTTCTGGTGATTTCATTAGTTCCTGCATTTCTTGCATGGCCTTAAGATGCCCTTCTTCGTTCTTTTTAAGCATTTCCATTGCGTGGTTTTTACTCATCTCAGCCATCTCTTCAAAAGTCTCGGCATGAAATTCCTGATCGCAGGCGCCGCCTAGTTGATTACAAGTCATTGTCTTCATATGTTAGGTATTTAAGTGTTCGTTTTACTAGTGGATTGTTTGTAGGTGCTCTTCGAGTCTGGTGAAGACGGAGCCCCATCCATTCAAGATTCCCATTTGCTCTTGCTGCTTGCAGTACGCTTCGGTTGGGTGGATCACATTAAACGTGAAGCTAGTCTTGCCATCGGCTTCAGCAAAAATGGCCTGAATCTCCACGCCCTCTGTCATGGGCTTGAAGTTAGCAGAGGAAAAGATTCGCTGAAGTTCAACAATCTGGGTATAGACACCATCTGCAATGAACTGGTTTCCATCTGGCATCTCCATTGTGTATTTCCATTTTCCTCCCACACTGAAGTTATGTTCGATTATCTTGGTTTGCATTCCTGGAGGCCCCCACCAAGCTGCGATATGTTCTGGTTGGGTCCATGCTTCCCACACCAGCGCAATGGGTGCGCTGAATGTTCTTTCCATGGTAATGGTTCTGTTGCTTGCGTCTTCTTGGTTGCTCATTTTTTGTTTTTATTTGATTGGAGTTTGGTTAAGTAATTTTCGAAAGAGTCCAGTTTACCCTCCCATAATTTCCGGTATTTGGAGGCCCAGTCGGCAATTTCAAATAGGCTCTCCGGCTTGATTTGGCAGAAGCGCTCGCGCCCGTGCTGACTGATTACGATCAGATCACATTCATTCAAGATTTTGATGTGCTTGGAAATCGCTGGCCTGCTAATCTTAAACTTTTCAGCAATGGCATTTACCGTAAGCTCATCCTTGGCGAGGAGATCAATGATGTCTCTTCGTACAGGGTCGGCAATCGCTTGGAATACATCTCTTCTCATCTTTCTGTAACTGATCGGTTACAAGTATAAGAGTAACCGTTTAGTTACGCAAATGTTTTAAAAGAAATTAGTTGATATGGACATGGTGGAGGAGGGCAGGGCACTTCATGAGAGAAGTTTATGACTCGGGTGGTCGTAAGTATTGAATAGTTTTTAGAAGTGATTTGCAAAATCATGGTTTTATTAGACTCCCTAGTCATTTTCAGAATCATGGAAATTCTACCTAAAAAAACAAAACAGGTATATTTGATCAAAGTGCAATAGGGATATAAGGTGAATATGGTTCCCAAGTGATGCTGTCTCTAGGAAGTTGGTCATATTCACTGAACCAAGAAATACCAACAAAACTGTTTTCAATATGTATAAACATTATTTAACACTGGCCTTCAGAACATTATGGAGAAGCAAGGTCCATTCTATTATCAATATAGCTGGTTTGGCCAGTGGCATGGGGGTCTGCTTACTCATCTATCAATACATTCACTTTGAACTCAGTTATGATCGTTTCCACCCCAAAGCAGAGAGTACTTACCGCATCTCACTCGACCACTACAGAAATGGTGAACACACTTCCAGTCAGATATCTGCCCCTTATGCACTTGGTCCTTCTGCTGAATCAATTATTCCAGAAATTCAAAACATGGTGCGAATTCGCCCCATATTCCAAGATGAAGGCATTGTTATCGAAAATCCTGATAAGCAGAAAATATTCATTGAATATGATGTCTTTTATGTCGAGGACACATTCTTTGAAATGTTTGATTATCCACTAACAGATGGAGATCCTTCCACTGCGCTTAACGAGCAGAATAACATCGTCCTAACAGAGCGAATGGCTCAGAAATATTTTGGAGAAAATAATCCCGTAGGAAAGTCCCTCAACCTAAAGGGAGGAAATTTGACAGGTACTTTTACTATTACTGGGGTTCTGGCCCCTTTACCCGAAAACACACATTTGAAATTTGATTTCCTTGTTCCATTAGATTTTATGCTTACTCACTACGGCACGTATAAGCGCGACAATGGATGGGGTTGGTACAATTTTGTGACTTATGTTAACTTAAATCAAGAGGCCAGCTCTGATCATGTTGGACGAACAATCGAGAAAATCATACTGGATAACTCTGGTGAATACCTGGAACAGGAAAATCTTGAAACCAAAATAGATCTGCAAGCTTTACCAGACATTCATCTTAAATCAACCTCATCAGGTCAGACAGGAGGAACTGAAAATGTGTGGTTTTATGCAGTCATTGGTGGATTTATTCTCATAATTGCTTGGGTCAATTTCATCAACCTATCCACAAGCCTGGCCATAAACAGAGCGAAAGAAGTGGGCATCCGAAAATCATTTGGTGTTGCAAGAAGTCAACTGATCAGTCAGTTTTTGTTTGAAGCAATTTTAATAAACACAATAGGGGCTGTTATGGCTATCGGAATAGCATATTTATTATTACCAATACTCAGTGAATTGATAGGCAAAGAAATTGCCTTTAGTGTTTTACAAAGCTCAGTATTCTGGGCAGTATCAATACCTGCACTCCTCTTAGGAGCAATTCTCTCGGGCTTGTATCCAGCCTTCATTTTGTCTGGCTACAAACCTATCAACGCATTGAAATCTACAGGTCTCAAATCAAATGGCGGCATTAGTTTAAGAAGAGGACTGGTCACATTTCAGTTCTTGCTTTCTATCCTTTTGATTACAGGATCTTACCTGTTCTACAAACAGATCTATTACATGAAGACCAAAGACCTAGGAGTAGCGATGGAAAAGATCGTAGTGGTTCCTGGCCCGAGAGTGATTCTTGAAGAAGGCCGAGAGAAATTATCACAGACATATGCAGTCTTTAAGTCTAACATCACCAAACTCCATACTATCGCCTCGATTACGGGCACAAGTAACGTACCTGGAAAGGATGTATTATGGACTGGTGACATGAGGAAGCAAGGCGCCCCAGTGGACGCGGCAAAGAAAGGAAATACAATTTTAGTAGATCATAATTTTACAAATACATATGATTTTGATTTTCTGGCCGGTTCTGGATTTACGCCTGAAATGCCTGAGTATTCTGGGATAATTATCAACGAAAGAGCTGTCGAAAATTTCAATTTAGGTACTCCCGAAGAAGCTATTGGCCAGAGCATTATTATGAGTGGAGTAGATACGTTAAGAATACATGGGGTAGCGAAAAACATGCATTGGAGTTCGTTGAAAGAACATCTTTTACCCACAGTTTTTTTAATCAATCAATATAATGCCTTCTTCTCTGTTAAAATTGATCTTTCAAACATCCCAGTGACACTAAAGCATATAGAAGCTACATACCGTGAGAGTTTTCCCAATGATCCCTTTGAATTCTATTTTTTGGATGACTCGTTCAATAGGCAGTATCAATCAGAAATTCAATTTGGGCAATTGTTTAGTGCCTTTACAACAATAGGTATTTTCATTGCCTGCATTGGGCTTTTTGCGTTGGTTTCATTTTCTGCTACCCTGCGAAACAAGGAAATAGGCATCCGGAAAGTATTAGGCGCGAAAGTAAAAAATATCATGCTGCTATTGTCAAAAGAATATGCAGCATTGCTGCTTATTGCCAGTCTTTTGGCTTTGCCTATGATTATTTTGGGTTCACGATTATGGTTGGAGAATTATGCCTTTAGAACAAGTATTGGTGTCGATCTCTTCATTATTCCAGTATTGATTTTAATTGCGCTTTCCTTTATTACGGTAGGGTATCGAACTTTCGTAGCTGCCAAAACCAATCCCACAGATACCCTGAGAAATGAATAAGTTCTGAACATCTATAACAGATCGAAGTATTACCTAAAACTGCACGTTGTACGGGGCTGGAAATTGTTCGAGAATATCCTCCTTTGCTTCTCCCAGATTTTGGCGAAGGTCAATCTCAATTCCTCGTGCAATGGTTGAAAATAGACCAATTGCATAGAAAGGACTTGATGCAAGACTTTAATTCCAAAAGTAAATTGGTAATGTAATGAGAACAACGCAACTAAAAGCCCTGAAAGGGCATTATATCAGAAGGATGAGTTAGCCTATCCGATAGGTGACAACACACCAAGAAAAGCCCTGAAAGGGCGTAATATTTAGGTTATGGGCAATCGTTGGCACAAAACTACATCCACTTGATATTTAGCACCAAGTTTGAAAATACCATCCCTTCTCAGCTATACATCTTGCCAGTTTTAACACAAGACATTGCAAATAGAAAAAGCCCATCAATAATGACGGGCTTTTTCAACACAGATTAGTTAAGATAATCGACTAGACTACTTTTACATTTACTGCGTTCAATCCTTTGGGACCTTCTTCTACATCGTAGCTTACTTTGTCACCTTCTCTGATTTCATCAACTAGCCCATTTACATGTGCAAATACGTCTTTGCCACCCTCGTCTGGAGTGATGAATCCAAATCCTTTGGAGTCATTAAAAAATTTTACTGTTCCGTTACTCATTATCAAATGTTATATAAAATAAAGGGCAAATGTAGGGTTTTTTCTGACGGTAAGGAAGAAATTTTGCATTAGGTTTTGTCACGCCACGCCACGGGTGCATACTACTCATGCCTTAGATTCCCCGCTGGGTTAGCTTTAGCGACCTTGGAGGTCTGCCAGTAGATGGCTGAGAATCCGATCAAGAAGAGGAAGGTAATGCTTGAGATAATTTCCATCATGCCAAGACCCTGACCATAGCGGATCAAGACATTAAGGAAGAGCATTTCATAGAAAAAGTAGGAAATGGGAATGGCAATGAGTGCAGAAATCATGATTAATTTTAAAAAGTCTTTTGTTAATGTGTAGTAGAGACTTTTAGTAGAAGCTCCCATAATTTTTCTGATCGCAATCTCCTTGGTTCTGTTTTCTGTAGTATACGAAACCATACCAAGCAGGCCAAGACATGAAATGGTAATAGCTAAAGAACTCAGGAATCCGAAGATCTTAATTTGAACTACCAGAAAGAAATAAGCATCCTCGATTTCATCATCTAAAAAAGCTGCCTCAAATGCTGCTTTCTGATCAATACCTGTCCAAATGGCATCTAGATTGTCTATGGTTCCTTTGATGTCTTTGGAGTTTACAGTTAGCAGTGCATAATTACTTTCTTCAAGAGAGTATCGTAAAATCAGCGGATTGATAAGTTGGTTCAATGGCTCGAAATTAAAGTCTTTCAGAATGCCTACAATTCTACATTTAGTGCCATTTGAAAGAGCAAAAGTTAGAGAGTCATTTTGCTTTTCGAAAACAGCAATTGACTTCATAAACTGTTCATTTACCAGTACTAACTCTTCGTTTATCGTGGATGTACGATTGCTGCCGCTTTCTCCCCAAATAAGATCCATGCCCATGTTCTCAATGAAATTTTCACCAACATAGAGTTGATTCACGGTAATTGTGTCTTCTTCATTGAAGTGATATCTGCCGTGATTGGTAGTGGCAAGCCTGGCAGATTAGACGAAGTAGTAATGGATTTCACATCTGGGTGACTTAGCAGCTCATTAATTGCGACTTGCTTCTCAATACTTTGGAAAGGTACCGAGAGTACATTGTCGGAAGTGAAGCCATTGTTGTAGCTAAATACATGGATGTATTGCTTTCCGATTGCGCCAACTCCAATAATGAAAAATAGAGAAAGCACGAATTGAAAGACAAACAGTCCCTTTTTGATTCCTGAAATGCTTCCTGCTCTTTTGACTTCTCCTTTCAGCGTGGAAATTGGATTGAGTCTTGAAAAGTACAAAGCTGGAAACAACCCCGAAAGCACCCCGATAGTGATAGCAAACAAGATGAAAACCAAGGTAAGTGACAAACTAAGTGTTAGGTCTAGCGATTCTCCACCAATCACCATGTCCACAAACTCTTTCTTTATTACTGAAAAAATGAAGATAGATCCAATGAGTGCTAGGGTGGCCAGGATGATCGTTTCGACAATGAATTGCGCTTTGATCTGGTTTTTCTCAGCACCAACAACTTTCCTAACACCAATTTCCTTCGCCCTCTTCAGCGCCCGTGCGATGGAGAGATTGGTGTAGTTGAAGACTGCTGGGAGTAGCACCAGCAATCCAACGGCCAAGAAAACAAGAAGGGTGGGTAAATCCCAACCTACACCCAGTGCATTACTAATACTCCAGGATGGTAGAATGTCATTCACCTGAGTAGCTCGCAGTTCAATTTTTCTGTCCGGATTAAACTCTTCTGCTTTCGTCGACACTTGCTTCAGAGATGCTTCAAGTGCGGATTTCGAGTCTTTGTCTTTCAGCAGGAGGTAGACATAGTTGTTGCGATAGTTAACCCAATCTATATTAAGCTTGGTCTTCGAGTTGAGCTGCTCGTAGGTACTGAAAGAGGTAAGCATCTCAAAGTACAAATGAGTTTGCTGTAAGTCGTCCATGACTCCAGTTACATTGAATGAGCCGCTTTCCGTTTCAATTACTTTACCAATAGGATTTTCATTTCGATAAAGCTTCTCGGCTGCTGATTTAGTCAGCACGATACTGAAAGGCTCTGAAAGAGCTGTGACTGGATTACCACTGATTAGTTGGAAACTAAATACACTGAAGAAAGTGGGGCCTACAAAGTAGCCATTAAAATTGAGCAGATTGCCTTGATGCTTGATCTCAGGGTTGAAACCATTCTTAATCTTGAGGACTTGCTCAACAAATGGATACTTTTCGTCCATGTATTCACCAACTGCATTGAAGGTTGAACCATAGAGATCCTTGTCATCTGGTGCGGTAATGTGGGTGTTAATCTGGAAAATGCGATTCTTATTTGCATGGAATTCGTCGAACTGAAAGACGGTTACGAAGAGAGAAAGTGCCAGCAAGGAAATGGACATCCCGAGTGCAAGCCCAACGATATTGATAGAGGTGAAAAGCTTGTGCTTTGAAAAATTCCGTAGAGCAATCTTGAAGTAATTTTTGATCATTGCAAATGAGTTTCTGGAGTAGTAGTTGGAGAACGAAGCGGATCTTTTCCGCTTCTGTAGCGCATAGGAAAATGAGAGTGAAAGGACCTGTTTGAAGTAGATGAAGTTGGCAGACAGATTTCCTTTGGTCTTAACATTAAGTTGATAGTATTCATCAATGTCTCCAAGCAAATCTTCTGTATCGGCTTTTTTTGACCACCATTCAAAGGCTCTTCGTGCGAAAAGGGGTGGAGTTGACGTTGCGTCTTTTTTCATATGGAGAGATTCACCTTTGTATTTGCCCAAAGCTCATCTCGCAAGGATTTCATGTCATTGAGACCACTGACAGCTGCACTCGTTAGTTCGAAATAGCGCTTTCTTCTTCCGCCTCGCTCGTTTGTGGGCTCACCCAAATAGGAAGTGATGTAGCCCTTTTCTTCCAATCTTGTAAGCGTAGAATGCATCGCGCCGATACTTAAATTTCTATTTGCTCGTTCGTTGATATCTCTAAGCAAAGCCAGTCCGTACGCCTCCTTTCCTAAATTGGCGATGGTCAATAATACCAGTTCTTCGAATTCCCCTAAATATCCTTTCATTATATCTTTCTACTTTTGAGATTATATAATAAGGGAACAGAGTTTATATGTTTCTGTTTTTGAGATTATATATTAATTTTCTGAGTACAGAGGCTGATTAGAGGCATAAGAGAGAAGGTGAGATGCTGGGCTTGAGTGAAGCCTTAGAGATCTTGCACAATAAAAATGGCGTTCTTGTTTGGGTCGTGAAAACCAAACTCGTAAGTGCCCCAGAAAGTCTTCCTCAGTTTATCTTTTGGTACTGTTCCCCTTTCATGAAACTCTTCAAAGAATGGGGTGACGTCTTCGACGAAAATTTTGATCACAGATCCGCCGAGTAGAGGATCATCATCGGTATCTGCGTGCCATTGCAAGTGAAGTTCTAGATTATCGCGTTGCAGTCCCGCATACATGTTGTCGCCAAATACCAGCTCGAAACCAGTGTGCTTTTTGTACCATTGAATATCTCTTTCAATATCACTTGAAGGCAAAACAGGTATAATACCCAATGGTCCCTTCATACCTCTCTATCTATGATCGGAAAAGTACTTCTCCATTACGTCTTGAAGCATTTCAACAGTCAGTGGTTTGTTCATGAAGTCATTGATTTCCTGGATTCCCTTTGCTCGCTTTTCGTCCTCGGGATGTAAGGATGTAGTAAGCATGACAACGACGAATTTTCCTTGCTGAACCTTCTCAAGTTTCTTGTATTCCTCTAAGAACTCCCAACCATTCATGCCAGGCATATTGATATCAAGAAAGATGAGATCTGGTTGTGGATATTCTCCATTCATTTTTTGTTGGAGATACTCCAATGCTGAATTGCCACTCTGGTGGGCGATCACATTATTGGTGATGTCTGCTTGATTTATGATGATTTCATGCAGGAAATTGGTGGATTCATCATCATCAATAAGTAGTACGCAATTCAATTTATTTTTCATGTCCTTAGTTTGGGATCGTAAAATAAAAAGTACTTCCTTCATTTAGTTTAGAATCTACCCAAATTTTTCCACCGTGGAGTTCTACTACTTTTCGACAATGGGATAATCCAATGCCCGTACCGGAGTAATCTTTTCGACTGTGAAGTCGCTGGAAAATATGGAAAATCTTTTTATTATGCTTTTTGTCAAATCCGATTCCGTTGTCTTTGCATGAGAACTTCCAGCGCGTTTTTTGTTTCTCGCATGAGATGCTAATTCGTGGTGAACTATCACTTTTTCTGAATTTGATAGCGTTGTTGATCAGGTTTTGAAACACAAGCCTGAGATCTGTTGGATTACCCAATACATTAGGTAGATCGCCAACTTCAATAAACGCATTGGTTTCCCCAATAATCGCTGCTAGGTCATACTTGATGTCGACCAGAAGCTGATTACAATTAACAGTGGCCAGTCGAATCTCACGGCCAATTCTAGAATAGTCCAGAAGCCCTTTGATGAGGGAGCTCATTCGGTCTGCTGCTTCAATAATAAACTTGAAGCTTTTGTCTGCGGTCTCATCAAACTTTCCGACGTAATTGGTGCTTAAAAGCTTTGCGAAATTCGAAATGGTACGAACAGGTTCTTGTAAATCGTGCGAAGCTATGTAAGCGAACTGTTCCATTTCCTGATTCTTCGACTTTAGCTGAGCATTCAACTTTTCTAGCTGTTCATTTTTACGATAGGCTAGCATTTGAAGTTGAAAATCTTCATGTAAATGCAGTAGACCAGATAGGATTAGTTGAAGGTCTTCATCCTTTTCTTGGAGAATCATTTTTTCTGTAATACGACATTCTCCACCCGTAATGTCCAGAATGTGATTCAGAATCTCGTTTGTAATATGTCTATCTTCTGTACTCTTCAATTGCTTGCTCTGCCTCCTTAAGTTTCTTGTGTATTGAAAATGATTGCAATTCTGTCTTTTGCATTATGAATGTCGCTGCCATATTAAGCAGCATGTTCTTTTCGGTAAAAATGGCGACATGCTGAACAGATGATTTGATAAGGGCGAATTTTTCGAAGATATGTTGTCTAGTTGCAGGCGTAGGCCTTGACGCTAGGGTTAGATCGACAAGCAGATAAAAACCGTCGAAGTCCTTGCTGAGTTTGGAGATTTTCTGAAAATTAGTATCAAGTTGTTCTTTAGTAGTGGAGTTAGGTTCTCTGTAAATAATGATACTTTTTTTTTCGTCGTACACCCTTACAATTTCCTGCTTGGGTAGGTTTGATTCTTCCATGGGAGTTCTTAAGTCGCCATGACAAATCTAGTAAAGAAGATTGTTATCTAATTTCTTTTCGGACTTTTGGGTAGAAAACAAAAATGCCAATGAAGTCTTTTCACTGGCATTTTCTATTTGTGGTCTACAATTACTTTTCTCTCAAGATTACGTCTCCGTGGTAGGTACTAAAAAGAAATTCAGGTCCCCCAGATCCAAGATCACCTCTCAGCCAGCCGCCCACTTGGATCTTAGTCCCTGAACCGCTGGATTTTACAACGGAGGACTCAACTTTCAAATCCAGATCAAAATCGGTATAAATTTCTCCTTTGGTTGTTTTTACCTTGACAGAGCCATCGATGGTAGAAGGGAATTCGATCTCAATATCACCGTGGTAGGTACTAAATGCCATGGGAGCGTTTGGAGTTATGGAGTTGAAGGAAACTTTTATTTCTCCATGATGGGTATCAACAATAGCAGACCCACCAATATTTCTTAGTACAATATCTTCATGATGTCCATCGGCAACAATTTCACCTGTAACATTAGATACCTCAATGTACCCCTCGTGATGAGTATTTAATTGGAGCGAAAATTTGGTTGGCACCTTCACTTCAAAATTCACATGCTTGTTGTTCACACCCTGGATTCTGATTTCATTGTTTTGTTCAACGATTTCGAATTCAGCGGCTGTATTGGGAATGCGTCTCAGGCTTGACCTTGATGATGATTGGTCATCATCATTGTCACCAGGTATGACGGTCACCAGGACTTCTTTTCCTGAGTAACCCTCAACTTTGATTGATCCCTTGTGCAATTTGACATATAGTTTTCCTGGTGTACCTGGATTACTTAGAGGCACAGAATATTCTTGTCTTCCTGAACTTTGCCCTACTACAGAAGTGTGCATGAACATGGTAAACGCTAGGATAAGTAGATATATTTTATAGTTTTTCATTGATCCTTATTTTGAGATTGATTTACTGATATCTGACTAATTTTTCTTCTTCTAAAAAATGTTGGTTTCAACGGAATAAGAAAAGATTTTTCGTGAGTTTAAAAATACCCCCTTCCCCCTGAAGGGGAGAACGAATGTCCCCTTTAGGGGATTAGGGGTAGATTCTTCAATTGTTTTCATAAAGCAAATCTTTTCTAAGATACTACTAACATTAATTCAATTTTTGCTAAGCAATAAGTAGATGTCTCCATGCCATGTTTGAAAACTTTGTTCGAGTCCGCCTGCGCCTATTTTCACAGCGGTACTGTTGCTCATTTTGTACTTTGTTCCATTTTTCAAATTGGTCTTAACCACTGGAATTGTCTGTGGACTCCAGTCAAAATCGGAGTAAAATGATCCATGCCTACTTTTGAAATAGGCTACACTAGATAACCCACTTTGATAGGTGATCCTGATATCTCCATGATGTGTTTTGTAGGAGCAATCAGCTGAAGGGTTTTTCGTAAAACTGGCGTCAATGTTCCCGTGATGGCTTCCAAGTTGTGCCACGCCACCCAGATTCTTAGCGGTCAGATCTCCATGGTGTGTTCTTGCCGAAAGCTTTCCGTCAAAGTCTTCGATTTCCAGGTCTTCTCTATGAGTGGAGACCACTAAATTCATTTTTCTTGGAATGCCTAGCTCAATTACAAATTCATGCTCAACTTCCCTGTCTCCATCTCGCCAACCAGTATTGCAGCAGCTGTTGTATGAGCCATATCCATCCTCGTCAATGACGAACGTATGATTGTTTGATTTGACGAAGAAATAGATGGTGTTGTCATCAACGATTGAATCCAGCTTGATCTCTGATTTGGCCTCCTCTAATCTATTGGATGATGAGGTGCTCAGTTTTCTGGTCACTTTCAAAGTTGCGGTTTGACCACCAATGCCTTTCACTTTTACATTTCCAGTTCGGTTATACAGGTGAAATGCCTTTAAGTTTTGCGTGTCAATGGTGAACTCTTGCTTGTCGGTATGGGATTGGGCAAGGCCCGAGTGGAGTAGTAGAAGGAGTGTTATTGTTACTATTGTTTTCATTTTATTTTGAGTTAAAGTGTGTCCAGAGTCTCCTGCAGATGCATTTTGACTTCTGGATCAAATTGATTGGTTTTGAGAAGTGTGCGTAACTCCTCAATGGCGCCTTCTTCCTGAAGACGGATGATCACTTCAGCAAGCGTCATTTGCACGATTGGAGAATTCTGGTACACAAGTGCCTTGATTAGTTTGGATCGGGCGGCAGGCTGATCGGCAAAATGCAGTATCGCTTCTATAGAACTGAGCCGTACATTGATGTTAGGGTCATTGATAATTGCTTGATACAATGCTTCAAACACATGATCCTCCGGGCTATCAATGTTCTTGATGGATTGAAGCGCTGTGAGCCGTTCAGTTGCGGATGAGGAAACCAGAGAGGTTAGAATCGCCGATCCTTCGGAAGAATCAGAACTAGAATTATCACTTTCACTGTAATTCGAACTCAGAACGCCAATGAATATTCCAATGATGAGGGCAGCTGCTAATTTTAGTAAAGATGAAAATTCGAAGGAGCGTGACTTTGAAATTGGAATAGCTTTCTGATCATTTTCTCTTTCAAAATCTCCAAGCATTTGATAAAAACGACCCCGCCTGTCTGAGTCCACCTGTGGTACTTTCAAGTTATTCAGCTTCTCCCATGCTTCAAAGATTCCTCTTAAGGTTGCTTCACAATTAGGATACTTTAAGCACAAGATTTCTAATTCCTCCGAACCTGCATCACCTTGATTCAATTTGGAGGTCAGTTCATCACTTGCGCGTTTGCACTCTTCGCTTAATAAGTCATCTATTTCTTTCATCATTCACTTAGTTCTGCACTTTCCATAATACTTCTTAATTCCATCAGGCCACGTCGTACCCTGGCTTTTATGGCATTCTCCGAGACATTGGTCATAGCAGCTATTTCGTGGTACTTTAGGCCTTGAAATTTGCTTAATACGATCGCTTCACGTTTCTCTGGATCAATTTTCTTCATGGCTCTTTTTAAGAGCGCTTCCTGTTCCGTCGATTCAATATGCTCCTCCATATTCATGTCCTCTGATACCTTTTCGTTCAATTCAGATAATTCATCTGAGTATTGCATAGGATCCTTTTTCCTGTACTGGTCTTTGTAGATGTTCCTTGCAATCGCATACATCCAGTAGACAAACTTCCCGTCATTTTTGTAAGTATGTCTGTATTTTAGCAAGCGATAAAATACGTTCTGAATTAAGTCCTCACTTTGGGCTGAGTTACTGGTCATCCGATAAAAGAACCCAAAGAGGGCTCCATGATGGCGATCAAATAGTTCGCCCATCTTGCTAAAGTCCCCATCCTGGACTTTCTTCATCAAGTAATTATCTTCTAAGCTTTCCAATGGATTTTGCTATTCAAAAGGACAAACTTCGACTTTCCAGAATAGTTGCTGGTTGGTCTAAGTTTTTTTGTGACAAAATGAAAGCTTTAAATGGAGGAGGGACAGAGTTGTCTCAGGGATTATTGATTAGCAGCGTTCTTAGCTATTTTTGCAAGTTGTGCATCTATTTCTCCACGACTTAGCCATCTTCCCCTCACCATCACTCCATCATTACTTCTAAGTGCTTCCATGTTGTCAAGGGGATTGGCTTTGAGCAAAATGAAATCTGCACTGGCTCCCTCGATGATTTCGCCAAACTGACCTTCCATATCGAAGAACTTAGCTGGATTTATTGTTCCTGCCTGAAGTGCTTGAAGCGGCGTAATGCCTGCGTTTAGCATTCCCTTGATCTCATGGTGGATGGAGAAGCCGGGGACATTAAATATTTGTGGTGCGTCCGATCCAAGCAGAATTCCGTGACCATCTTGCTGTAGTGCAAAGAGTAATTTTTTTCTAATCTGATCAAACCTTACCCAGCGTTCAGGATCATATCGGTCACTGCTGACCAAGCCTTTTTTGCCTTTCACCCAATTCTCGATCGTCGATTTTGGCATGTATTGCATTTCAGGAGTTGCGCCTAGTGAATCAGCATCCAGGTCAGAAAACCAGCGTTCAAAAAGGCTTTGAGTCGGTACAATCCAGACTTCGTTTTCTTTTGATAGCGCCACTAGTTCATCTATTTTTTCCAAGTCCGCAAGATCTGTAAAATCAAAACCGAAAAAGCCATTGGCTGAGGGGTCGACATTGGCATCTTCAGGCACCAAGCCTTCAATAAAACCATCGATGTGATCAACGGAGGCATATCCGCTTTCGATTGCATTTCGAATCCCCACATCGACGGACACATGCCCAGCGTATGGAATACCTACCTCATTGGCTGTTTTTATGATCTCATTGAAAACTTCCAACTTGATTCCTGGATGCATTTTCAGAAAATCGTAGCCTGCTTCCTTGTGAGCGGTTACTTTTTCTCTGGCTTCTTGCACTGTCTTTACTGAATTTCCATTTACAGAAGGACTAGACGTGAAAATCCGCGGACTTAAAATTTCATTGTTGAGCGCTTGCTCTTTCAATTCCAAATGAACAGGATGTCCTAACATACCTCGGATGGTAGTGATACCATTTGACAGATAGAGAAAGAGTGTTTCGTTGAGATTGCTACGACCCCACTGAGGAGAGGGGATGTGTGCGTGCATTTCGGCCAACCCAGGCACTAGAAATTTGTCTTGCCCGTTGATTTGCTCAACTCCTTCTGGAATACTGATTTGATCAGAGATCTTAACAATCTTGCCAGAGTCAATAAAAACATTTTGTGCTGGAAGAATGCTTCCATCCCGAACATTGATCACGTTGACATTCGTGACCACTTTTGCCTCACTGCTGAGGTCGATCGTTTGTGCAGAGGTACATGCAGTGATAAAGATGAATAGGGCTAGGAACTTGTTCATGGCTAAATTTTGAAGCTTAAGCTATGAAACTTTACCCAAAATCCGTGATCACTTTTATACCAGCGGATGTTGATCGATTCATGGCAGGTAGTTCATGAACCACATCTTCAAGTCTTACCTCTTCGGCGATCAGCTTTTCGGGATGGAGTTTGCCGTCTTTTATGAGCGCCAACATTTCTTCATACCTGTAAGCTTGCATTCCATGGCTTCCCAAAATCTCCAGCTCCCTTGCAATTATTTTGTCGATTGGTATTTTAGATAAAGTATGCTGCGGTGGCATGATTCCAATTTGGATGTGCTTTCCTCTTTTGCGCAGGCTATTAAGGGAGTTAAGGAGAATGTCAGGATTTCCAAGGGCGTCAACGGAGAGGTGTGCACCGCCGTCTGTTTGCTCGTTGATTTCAGCAGGGACATCAGCTGAAGTATGTGTATTCACTGTAGCTGCAGCTCCTATTGATTTTGCAAAATCCAAGGCTTCCTCACTAATATCCACCGCTACCACTTTTGCTCCATAGGCCTTTGCGATCATGATAGCTGACAATCCAACGCCACCGCAACCATGCACAGCGACCCATTGATCTTCACTTACTTTACCCTGGTCTACAACGCCTCTGAATGAAGTGGCAAACCTGCAGCCCAAGCTTGCAGCAGTTGTGAATTCCATCTCTTCCGGAAGTTTTACTAGGTTCGTATCAGCGTAGTGAATGGAAACAAATTGGGCAAATGAACCCCAATGTGTGAAGCCTGGCTGGAACTGGTTGTCACAAATCTGATGATTGCCTGTTTGACATTCAACGCATTTTCCGCACCCTGAGACGAAAGGAACAGTCACTCGAGCACCAACCTTAAAATTTTTCACGTCACTGCCAATCGCTGTGATTACTCCAGCGAGTTCGTGCCCTGGAACGTGTGGAAGTTGGATGTCCTTGTCGTGTCCCATCCACCCATGCCAGTCGCTTAGGCACAGACCTGAGGATTTCAGTTCAATCACGACTCCCTCATTTTGTGGCGTAGGATCTTCCACCTTTCTTATTTCTATCTCGCTCTGGAATTGGTCATACATTGCTGCTTTCATGAAGTGAAAACTAAAAAAGCTTAATGATAAAGAGGTTGGTTATTTTGAATTTAATTTCGTGTAAAAAACAGCTTATGCGTCCGATCCTTTTTATCGACAGAGATGGAACAATCATTGAAGAACTTTCAGGTGGTAACCATGATCGCATAGAAAAAATCACATTTTTGAATGACGCACTTCATTCCCTTAGATTGATTCAAAGTGAAGCCAATTTTCTTTTTGTTATGGTCACCAATCAAGATGGACTGGGAACTAACCTTTTTCCTGAATCCAATTTCTGGCCTATTCAGGATTTCATAATAAGGACACTTAAAGGGGAGAGGATTATCTTCGATGCAATCCACATTGATAATCATTTGGAGTCAGATGATCATCCGAATAGAAAGCCAGGCATTGGAATGTTGAAGGAGTACCTCAATGGGCAATATGACATTCAAAATTCCTACGTGATAGGGGATAGACTCACTGATGTTCAACTGGCAAAAAACCTTGGATGCCAGGCGATACATATTTCAGATACAAAGGGATCAGATGCAGCATTAACGGCAGCTAACTGGAATGAAATCTGCGATTTTCTACGCTCTTAGATTCTACCCCAAGGTATTCCTGCCAATATAAGGAGGAGGGAAATTCCAAAGAAGATAGCTTGAAATTTAAACTTCATCCGAGCATCGTCTGTTTTACCGCTCTTCTTACTTCCTATTTCAGCCGCGCCGATGGCTAGAAACATCAGTAGGATGTGCTCTACTGACCAGAATCTCTCCGTTGCATCACTCATATTGAAAGTGAATTTGCTGGTGTATGGACTTAGGAAAAAATAGAGCACCACACCAAGTACAAATTGAACACGCATAAACATCGTAAATGAAATTGCCATGATTTTGTCAAACTTGGAATAGTTGCCACCAGCAAAGAGTCCTATCAAAGATTTGACGACAACAATAATCGCTGCCAAAAGGATCAACCATCGGATGCCAGAGTGGAACTGAACAAAGAAGTTATGCATATGCTCTTATATTTTTTGTCAAATATATAATGACTCCTGCTATCGGAGCTAAAATTGTAATTTTGGTTCGAGCTGTGAAGAAAATGTTATCCATATCTACGTGCTTAGCTAAGTTGCAAATAATACCCCTTTTAAACAGTAGAAGTTATTTCTGAATTGTCATCAAACCGCTCATGAGCTTAATTCCATACCATAAGTTTCCAATACGCAGATTTTCGTTGGCCGCATGTTGATTGTTGTCATGATTTGCCATGGGAACGATAATTGCAGGCTTCTCTAAAACATCCGTAAAAAGGTAGAGTGGGAGCGAACCGCCTAAGGTTGGTAGCAAGACAAGATCATCTCCAATAACCTCTTTGGTTCGATTTACCACTGTTTGAACGATGGGAGTGTCCATAGAAGTTCTGGCTGCCGGATATCCACTTCCCCTCGTAATGAGAGCTATCTTAGGGTACTTGAGCCTGGTTGCAGCATCAGGCTCCTCACGAACTACATAATAGCCCATCTTTTTTACGTGAGCCTCAACAAGGTCTTTCTGTTTTTCAGGATCACAGCCCTTTACGAGTCTTATTCCGATGGAAGCTGTGGCAGTGGCTGGAATCACATTTCGTGCAAGTTTACCCGTATTTCCGCTGCTTAGCCCCCTAATGGTTAGCGTGGGCAGGAGCAGTCTTTCATAATAGGAACCCTCTCCTTCGGTGGTCATAACACCGAGCTCCGATTTAAGCTGTGAGTCAATTTCGGGTACTTCTTTGAGGGCCTGTTTTTCACTTTCGCTTAAAGGCTCTACGTCATCATAGAATCCGTCGATAATAACATTGCCCTTTTCATCTTTCATACTTCCGACAAGACTTGACAGCATTTGTCCCGGGACAGGTGCCCAATTACCGTAGTGCCCACTATGCAAAGGTCGGTTGGGGCCGTACACGGTAATCTCCATTCCTGTGACACCTCTCACGCCAAATACGAGTTGCGGCTTCCTGGATTGATGCACAGGGCCATCACAGAACATCCATAAGTCAATCTGATCGATTAGTTCCTTGTTGTCTTCAAGGTATTGTCGCAATTGCCTTGAACCAGCCTCTTCCTGACCCTCAAAGAAGAAGATAAGATTCGAGGTGATCTCTAATTTGTTTTCTTTGATCAAATCCAATGCTGTTAAGATAGCCGTTACAGGTGCTTTGTCATCACCAGCGGACCGAGCATAAATCCTGTGATTTGGGTCTATGTCTTTTTGCTCCTTTGGAAAATCTATTGCAGTGCCGCCTTCGAAAATTGCCTTGGTATAGTAGATTGGTTTCCATGGGTCGTTGACCCATTTGGTCTTATCCACAGGTTGCCCATCGTAGTGGACGTAGAACGCCAACGTTCTTTTCGCCTTTTTGGCAGGCAAGTAACCAAATATGATAGGTGGGGTACCAACCATTCTAAGCAGCTTGGTCTCTACTCCACGATTTTCCAGCTCCGATTTAATAAATTCAGCGTTGCGATTAATGTTTTTTAGGTCGTACGCCACATTTGGAATGGATAACAACTTTTTGAAATTGTTGAGAATTTGCACTCCGTTTTTCTCGATATATTCCTCGCTGATTTTCCCGACATCCTGTGAAAAAGAAAAGAGACTCGAAATAAGTAGGAGACACGCTAAATTTGATTTCATACATTTAGGTATTGGTTATGGCTAAAATTATTAAAATACCTTCAGTATTCGTCTATGAATCCAAGGTAGTTGGAGTTTCCCAGCTAAATGAGGATGGAAGTTCGAGACAAAACATAATCAAACGTGAAGTTTCGGAAGAGGATAGCTTGAAATTGGAATTGGAGTCATCGAATGTCCATGATGAAAATGCAGTTAAAGTTCTTTCAAAGTTGGGTAATCAAATTGGATACCTTAATCGAGAGCTAGCAGAGAAATTACATCCAGCGATTGAAAATGAAACAGAAATCCATGTGAAAGCTAGTTGGGTGAACGGTGATAAAATGTTGGGAGTCGGAATTCGAATCGAATTAGTAAGTTAACTTTATACGATAATTGTAACCTAATCGCCTTAATATATGAATTTCAACACTCGAAGATTTGCTGGGTATGTAGCTAGTTTACTGCTTCTATCTGCTGCATCATTTTTCGTTTACGAGTTCTTCGATATGCAAAAACATCACACAAGTGAAGTAAAGCTTTTTTGTGATGATGTTCACGAAAATGTTGGTGTTACCAATACGAGATCCGTAGATATGCTCAAAGATTATTCTCATAACAGAGTCAAGTTTGATTCACGGAATGCTTTCAAAGTTGAGAATTTCTACTCCGATACTTTGCACATACCCAGATGTTCTGAAGGTGTTCTCTTTTCCAAACGATACAATGGTGCCAGGAGTATTAAAGTGATGATAAATGGGGAAGAGCGTACCATAACTGTTCTTACTGAGAACATCACCTTCCTTGACGAAGAGGAAGAGTAGACTTGTAAGGGCGTATGGCCAAGCACATTATTTTTTTAGTATTGTTTTCAATAACTACAACTGCGATGGCTCAGGATAGTGAAGGTTTCAAGTTGGAGGAACTCTATGCTCAGGCCAAAGAGAAGGGTGGCAACTACTTGAAGTTTATTGATAATGACAAACTAACTTCTGGAATATATCAGTTGGAAAAAGGAGCGGTAGACAATCAGCGACCTCATGAATGGGATGAAATCTACTACATCTTAGAAGGGAAGGCGACACTCAATGTCGAAAATGAATCTTATGAGGCTCTGCCAGGAGTGATTTTGTTTGTAAAGGCTAAAGTTGATCATACCTTTGTAAACATTGAGGAGGATCTAAAAGTATTGGTTTTCTTCTCGAAAACAGAATAGTGATCACATGAACAAAGTCTTTTTAATTATAAGTATAGTTTTCCTGGGAATCTCGATTTCTTGTGATACGTCTTTCCCCACTCCAGTTAGCTTTGAGGACCAGCTTGCTATTGATCTAGAGTTGATTGATGAATTTTTGTCGGAAAATGAAATTGTTGCTGAAAAACATGAATCTAGTATCCGTTTTCTTTTGACGGAGGAGGGAACTGGTGACAATCCAAGAGGCACGGATGACGTAAAAGTTAAATACACAGCTAGTTTATTGAATGGTCAAGTGGTTGACTCTAGCGAGGATGGCGTCACGTTTCAACTGAGTCGCTTAATTCTTGCTTGGCAAATAATGATACCGACAATGAATGAAGGAGGTAAAATGACTATCTATGCTCCCTCGGTTTATAGTTATGGTAACCAAGGTCAAGGTCAAATCCCTCCAAACGCTAATATTATCTTTGATATCGAATTGGTTGAAATCGTAGGCAACTAGTCTAACTGCAAATTCATTTCGTAGCCACTTATTGAAATTAATACCTGATTACCAGGATCGGATGAGTTTGAGGAAGCTTCTATTTCAAGTTGATCTCCATCCTTGATATACCTTGTCACGTTCATGCTGGCTTTATCTATGTTCATATCTCCATATTTGGTATTGGCAAGAAGCTTATAACTCTTACCATTGGTTTCAATGGAGGTATCTATGTATTTGCCTTTGATTTCGATGAAGGAGACATTATTACCCAGGGCATCAATGTCCACGCTTCCTTCATAACCTTGCTTGACCTCAAGATTTTTTGTAAGCTCGCCAATGTTGTAATTGACATATTTTGATTCTTCAACTTCCAATGATCCAAGTAGTTCCAGATCGAAATCATCCTCATAAGACGAGATGAGCCTAAGAGACTCAATTGATTCCGCTTCAAATTTTCCATACTTGCTATCTTCTAGTGTTAGGGTGCCAATAGCATTTGCCTCTATGTCGAATTCGTAGGTTGTTAGCTCTCCTCTATCAAACGATTGAGTGATTTCCAACTTTCCATATTTGAGGTTACCCTCAAGATAGGATAGTGTGCCAATCTCAAAGTCAGATTCGTACGAAACTATTTCTGTGTTTCCCAGCTCCTCTATTTTAAGTTCTGAATACTTTGTTTCGATCGTCAATTCACCTATTCTGTTCGCAGTTATTTCTTGTTCGTAGAGTTCCATTTCTGCCACCTTGATCTCGTCAAAAGCGGCTGTTCCATACTTTAATTTGAAATCAGCTTCTTCAATAATATCCGCTTCCAAATCTCCTGAGTACTGATCAATTTCAACCTCAGTGAATGTTCCGATTAATTTCAGGTCTCTATATGAATTCTTGATCTTCAATTCGTTGGAGGCTGGGACTTTTAGTTTGTACTCCAATTTCAGCTCATCCTCATTGAAGTTGATTTGAATACCGAAGTTTTTACCTCCGAGTTGGAATTTGTTTGGCTCATCAAGATTCGTTTTTATAAGTAACTCACCTGGGCCTTCTGTAATGTTAGACAGTACTTCTTCCTCAAATGAGTCCAAGAATCTCTGAACCCTGTCATTAATTTTGCCGTCAAATCGGAGAGTGGCTTCCACCAAGACCTCGTTTTTATCCCACGCTTCTACAACCACATCCGTATATTTAGCCTGAATATTGATTAGATCACTGGAACTTACCTCATAGCTGGCGGTGGCTGTTCTGGTCTCCCCATCTTTTGGATCTGTAGCAGAAAGACTATAGTATACATTAAGTGCTAAGAGTGTCAGTATTATCTTTTTCATCATTATTGAATTTTTGTGTCCTATTTATTTCAAGCTCTAATTTTTTTAGAAGCTTAATTTTCTTTTCGTAGTAGTCTACCAGTGCCTTTACCAGTTGGTTTTGATCTGGAACATGGCCAATATCTCTTCTGTAGAGTTCATTGATTTCCTCAAGGGTCTTCATCTCTTCAACGATCCAAATGAACTCATCATTTTTACTTATTTCTTTGAGGTTGACATTCATTTCGAGGCTGGTAATTTCACTTTGATATTTACTCTCAAGCGCCTTGTATTCCTTTGAAATATCCCCCAGAGAGGCTAGTTGATTCACTTTACTCTGAAGGGAAAGCGAATGGAGAAGTAGTACAATGGATGTTGAAATGAAAACCATCGCAGCTATTTTCCACCACTGAAATTTGCTTGATTCAGCTTTGGACTCAGTTTTCCAGTCAGATTTTACCCGATCCCATACTTCAGGGGGTGGAGTCTCTAAGTCGAGCTGATTCTTTTGTTTCTTTATGATGTCGTCAATTCGCATAAATTCTTTCTAATTTCTTTTTTAACAAAACTTTCGCATGCCGAAACTGAGTTTTTGATGTTGACTCACTTATTCCCATCTGCGCTGCTATTTCTGCATGTTTGTACCCCTCAAACAGATGCAAACTCAGCACGCTTCGACATCCATCTGGTAGTTCTTTGATGGCGCTGTGTAGAACTTCAGGTTCGATTGACATGCCATCTTCAATTTCCTCTTCTTGTTCTTCAGCCTCATTTGTAATTTCTTCGAACTCGTATTTCTTCTTCCTTACGTACTCTACACCTGTATTTACTACTATTCGTTTTAGCCAACCAGCAAAAGCCTTTGTGTCATCTAAATTGTCGATCTTCTTGAATGCCTTAACAAACGCATCCTGCAAAAGATCTTTAGCAATCTCCGAGTCACTTGTAATTCTGATTAACGTGTTGTACATGGCCTTAGCGTAACTATTGTAGATATTGAAAGCCGCCAATTCATTGCCTTGCTTTAGTTGATTAATCCAGACTTGTTGAGAATCGCTCACTTGCTAATGATCAGCTTTTGGTAATAGGATGGGAGTGATTTGGAAAGGTTGTATGAAGGTAATAAAAAAAGCCCCGTTCCTCTGAATGTACAGGGAACGAGGCTTCTTTTAAGATCTCGTTGTTTTATTCTTTCACATATTTCAGGTTTGGCTTTGGAGCGCCACCCATAATTTCGTCATTTGCATATTCTTCAAATTTCTTGAAATTCTCATTGAATCTTCGCGCCAGGTCATTGGCTTTCTTGTAAAAAGCTACATCATCCTTCCACGTTTCCCTCGGGCTAAGGATTTCGCCAGGTACACCAGGACAAGTCATTGGAAACTCAGCTCCAAAAATGGAGTGTGTTCTGAAGCCAACATTATCAAGTGATCCACTAAGTGCTGCGGTGATCATAGCTCGTGTATATTTCAAGTTGATTCTGCTTCCTACTCCATATGGGCCTCCAGTCCACCCTGTATTTACCATCCAAACGGTCACTTCATTTTCGTCCATTTTTGCCCCCAGCATTTCGGCGTATTTGGTTGGATGTAAGGGAAGGAATGGTGCTCCGAAACATGCTGAGAAAACTGGTTCAGGGTCAGTTACTCCAGCTTCAGTTCCAGCAACTTTGGAAGTGTAACCAGAAATGAAGTGATACATCGCTTGTCCTTTTGAGAGTCGCTGGATGGGAGGGATCACTCCAAATGCATCGCATGTCAAAAAGAAGATATTTCTTGGAATACCACCAATAGAAGGATCTACCGCATTACGGATATGATGCAGTGGATAAGATGCTCTGGTATTTTCTGTAACAGAGGAATTTTCGTAGTCAACTTCCCTGGTTCCTTCTACGAATCTTGTGTTTTCAAGAATGGCTCCATACTGAATTGCGTTGTAAATGTCCGGCTCCTTTTCAGCAGATAGGTCTATCACTTTGGCATAACATCCACCTTCGAAGTTGAAGACGTTCTTTGCCGTCCACCCGTGTTCGTCATCACCAATCAAAAGTCGATTTGGATCTGCAGAAAGTGTGGTTTTCCCCGTTCCTGAAAGGCCAAAGAAGATCGAAGTGTCTTGTTCCTCAATTCCCATGTTAGCTGAACAGTGCATACTTAGTACTCCTTCTTCATGGGGAAGGAGATAATTGAGAACCGAAAAAATTCCTTTTTTCATTTCCCCTGAGTAAGCTGTTCCACCAATGATGATCATTCGTTTGGTGAAATTGACGATTGCAAAATTTGATTGTCTTGTGCCATCTACCTCAGGATCAGCTTCAAATTCTGGAACGCAAAGGATGGTGAAATTCGGATCGAACTCTTTGAGTTTATAATCCTCAGGCCTAAGAAACATATTGTAAGCAAATAAATTATGCCAAGCCATCGTGTTTATCACTCTCACTCTTAGACGATGCGTTTTGTCGGCACCTGCATAGGCCTCACGAACGTACACCTTTTTGTCTTCGACAAACGTCAACATCTTCTTGAACAGCTTGTCGAAATTTTCTTCCGAAAAGGGAATATTGATATTCCCCCACCACACGGAATCCTTGGTTTTTTCATCTTCTACGATGAATCTATCCTTTGGAGATCTTCCTGTAAATTTTCCGGTATCGCACATTAGGGCACCAGTGGATGTTAGTACCCCTTCATTGTTTTTTAATGTCTCTTCGATCAGCTCAGACTGACTTAGATTCCACCTTGCCTCACGAACTGTGATTCCAAGACTTGAAAGATCATTTTTGCTGGATTTTACGCCGAATTCTTGCATTTTTTCAGTATTACTGGATTTAGTATCTGGCTTGCGAGATGACTCGCAAACGTTTGCGCAAAGTTAGGTCAACTCACTCTTTCTCAAAAAAAGGATCGACGATTTCTTTTTTGGTAGGCTCAGTCATTAGGCTTACTGCCACTAGCGCAATGATCGATGCTAACAATGCTGGAATAGCAATCATCTTGGAATCGTATGGAAAAGACATGATGCCGAAATCGGTAGGATCTGTTGAGTACACACGATTCAATACTTCAATGACAATCACTGAAAGCATACCGGCAAGAATCGAAGCAATACCTCCTTGTTTGGTTACACGTTTCCAGAAGAAGGTTGCGAGAAGGGCAGGTGCCAGTGCCGCGCCAATCATTGTGTATGATATGAATGCCATTGCTAGTATTTCTTCAAACTGAGTCATGATGAGATAGGCGACGAAGCCTAGTACAATAATAGACGTTCGCTGAATCAGAAGTTTCTTTTTTTCCGAAGGGTTCTTTATGAAATATTTTTCCAGAATATCCCTCGAAAAATTCGTAGATGTTACCATTAGAAAGGTATTTCCTGTCGACAGAATAATTGCGGCACCACCAGCAAATAGCAAGGATCCCACAAACGTTGGGAGTTGTTCAAACCCAATTCGAAGAATGATCTCCTCTGACATCGGAGCATTTACTGAGCCATCGGCAAGGAAGAAGCGTGGATCATGTGCGTAGATGGCAAATCCGACAATCGCAAGTAGACACATCAAGAACTCAATAGAAACCACTCCTATGAACATTCCCATTACGGCTTTCTTGGCAGACTTAGAATCCTTGGCAGATGAAAATTTTTGATATACACTACTTTCACTTAGAAGCAGTATCAAGGTTGGTAGCATAATGCCTATATACCATTTTGGCTCATGTCCTTCAAAAATAGATAAGTGATCAGGGCTGACCTCATTGATGGTTGAAACCACATTATCCCATCCGCCGAACCCAGAAATAGCAAAAGGTACCGCCAAGACGATCGCAAGAATCATAATGATCCCATTGAAAATATCGATGGAAACAATTGAAACCATTCCAGCCAGCGCTGTGAATGCGATGATTATTAAGAAGGTTATTAGCGTGCCCTGCTCGACACTGATTCCTCCTTCAGTCAGAATAGATAAGAAGCGACCACCACCTTTAAACTGGTAGCCAGCTATAATAAGATAAGCAACGATAATGGTGATGGTTCCTAGCAATCGAGCTAACGGGGAATAGCGCTTTTCAAGAATGTCTGTAAGCGTGTACTGCGAAATTTTTCGGACTCGTGCTGCGATAAAGTAAACGCCAAGAATTCCTAACCATGCACCAAGCGAAAACCATAATTCTGAAAAGCCAACCTGAAAGGTGAGCCCTGCTGTACCAAACAGACTACCTGACCCAATCCAAGTAGTGACAAGCGTACCAACCAGGAGGTAAACAGGAACGTTTCTTCCAGCCAACACGAAATCTTCTTCGTTCTTTACTGTTCTGCTTTTGTAGATGATAATTACTGCCAGCAATAAAATGTAAGCGATGGTTACTATGAGATAGGTCATATTTTTTTGAGTTAAAACGCCAAGTTAATCATTCTGTGTTTTTTGTGAGCTTGTCTTTATTAGCTAATCAATTCTGCGCTTTGCTCTAACATTATTCTTGATTACCATTACAAAACCTAATTGATCAAAAAATGAACGTGCTTAAAAAACCCATAGTAGTATTTCTTGCAGCTGTTTTCACTTTCTCGCTATCGGCACAGTTGGATTCGGAGACTGAATTATCTAGCCTTTTTTACAAGTCGCATGAAAGGAATAGAGCAAATTCGATTACTCATCGAAGATTTAAACATGCTGAAATTACGCGTTTGATTAACAATCTAGGGGAAGATCTGAATGTGAGACAAGTTGGAATGTCGGTTGGTGGGAAGTCAATTAAGATGATTAGCTACGGGAGTGGTAATATGTCTGTTCTGTTATGGTCTCAGATGCATGGTAATGAGCCAACGGCTACAATGGCATTAATGGATATTTTCAATTTCCTCCAAGCAGAAGGTGATGGTTTTGATGGGGTTCGCAAAACAATTCGGGAAAACCTAACCGTTCATTTTATCCCGATGCTCAATCCTGACGGGGCTGACAAATTCGTAAGACGAAATGACCAGGGCATTGATATCAACAGGGATGCTCTTAGGCAGCAAACGCCTGAGGGGAGGACGCTGAAGCGAGTTCGAGATAGTTTAGACGCGGACTGGGGATTTAATTTGCACGATCAGGGACGAACGTCTTATATCACAGACAAGTCTGCTACAATCTCCGTTTTGGCTCCAGCGTATGACTTTGAAAAATCTGTGAACGAGAAAAGAGGAAATGCTATGCAGCTGATTGCCTTGATGAATAAAGCACTCCAAGCGTATATTCCTGATCAGGTTAGCCAATATTCTGATGACTATGAACCTCGGGCTTTTGGTGATAATATTCAGAAATGGGGTACACGGACAATCCTAATCGAGTCTGGAGGGCTAGTGAGCGACAGAGAGAAACAGCAGATTCGAAAATTGAATTATATGGCAATTTTGATGGCCTTGCAAGGTATCGCAACAAACTCCTATGAATCATTTTCCACAGAAGACTACTTTAATATCCCGAGAACAAATCGCGGTTTCAGGGATATCATTATCAAGAACATCCAGCTGCCAGAATCTCTGGGTGGTTATGTAACAGATATTGCCTACAATTTTCAGGAAGTCGAAAATGAGAGGCATGATGATTATTATTTAAGGGCAGCTTTGATCGACATTGGTGATTTAAGTACCTCTGGTGGATATATGATTCATAATGCCGACGGGTACTCGGTTAAGTCAGGAAAAACTCACTCAACTACTTTATCTGATATGAAAAGCTTGAAAACCAAAGACCTGTCTGAGTTGATTCGAGGTGGATTTACCGATTTTTTGGTTAAAGATGAACTGAAAGTGGGCGACAGAAACGCTGTCCCGATAAAGTTTGTTCGAGACTCGAGTAAGCCTTCTGGATTGAGGACGGGCGGAAACCCTTCCCTGCTTTTTCACAAAGAGGGAAAGCTCGAATATGTTTTAATCAATGGCTACTTTTTTTCCCCGCATCAAAGCTGGGAAGAGGTTTTAGCTGGTATGAAGAAGCTTTAACTAGTCATTTTCAATTTTCTTAGAACTCCTTAGAGGGAGGCATTCAAGGATTCCATCCATGATACCCAAATAGTCATTTGGTATTATCAAGCATGATCCATTTGCAACAAATTGTGCTGTTCGCAACAATACTCTCTGTTGTTTCCCAAACGATTCGTAAGCTTGAATCCTGCTATATGTGTCATCGAAAATGAAAACAAAATGAAAGCAATATCAAAAATATTTATCATGCTTGTGATTTTTGCAAGCTCCTTGAATTGTGCCAGTGCTCAAGCAAATTATGAATCTGAGGAAATCGAAAAGATTACAATCAAAATGACAGACGCACATGGCGGGTTAAAGCAATGGCGTGATTCTCCTTCACTGTATTTTGAAACAAATCTGACAGCCCACAATGGAATGTTTCCAGAATACAATGAGCAGGTGACGATTCATCCTATCTCCAGAAAAACATATGTAGACTTCCCAGATAAGGCGGGTAATCCCAGACGAAAGCTAGCTCATGATGGTGAAAAGGCTTGGGCAATTGGAAGTGGTTCTGGGTTGGAAATGGCACCTGCAAGATTCACCTGCTGGCGAAATTTCTATTTATTGAATTTGCCATTTGTGATGCACGACCGTGGGGTTACAGTCTCTGATTTGAAGGAGGTGAAAATTCCTGGAAAAAACATAGACGGATATTCGGTCAAATTAACCTTCGGTGGCGATGTAGGTGATAGCTCAAACGATTTTTACTTGTTGTACATCAATAAGAATACCTATCGGCTGGAAGCTTCAGAATATAACATGACTTATGCATCTATGCTACCAAAAGGGATGGAATCGTTACCAGCTTCCGTCTTAACCTACGAAACCTTTGAGGAGATTGACGGTCTACTTTTACCGACTATGTATAAAGTGCACTGGCAAGAGAATATGGAGCACATCATCACGGGAAAGGTTTCAAATTGGGATACGAAAAAGTCCTTTGACTATGCTCGGATGGAAATGCCTTCAGAAGCTCAAATGGACACTAGTATTCCAAAATAGCACTTTCTAGCTTGTTGGGGAAGCTGAGAGGAGTACCGAAGTAAAGAAGCTATGTAGCGATTTGTTCTTCGTGTTTTTCCAAGAATCTTTTGTACCTCTCATTAAGGTCTTCGGACACATCTAGAATGTTCTTTAGGTAGTAATGTGAGGTTTTGATCATCGTGTCTGTGGTTAGTTGATCCACACGAAGCAACATTTCACCAAGATTCTGGAACATCTGATTCGAAATTTGCATGTAGTAGCTCTGAAGCTCGTAGAGTTCGGTTGCATCGTCAAGAAATTCCTGATCCATCAATTGAAAGGAGCGAGAAGCTTGAGTGAATTCCCAAGCACTACTAGAAAGCAGGTCATTGCTGAAATTTAAACCAAAGCCATCTACATCTTTTAAATTAAGCATGGAATCGAGGTACGTCATGAACTTCCTGTTCTGAACAAGAACAGTATCCAAGTTGGTAAAATTCTTTCTGCACTCACTTAATATTTTCTCCGAAAGTACCTCGCTTTCAGACTGGAGGTCTTGATTTTGTTTGTACGAGTTAAGGCCCAATGCCAGCAAAACAGCAAAGACAATGGAAAGGAACTCAAATACGACTTGCCAAAGCGATTGTTTTTTCATTTGACTAATGTAAAAATTATTGATTAATGTCTCAATATGTTCTTTCTATCGAAAGGAGTGTGCGTATCAAAGCTACATTTGGTATCATTGTCAATTGATAATAAATAATCACAATAGTTATCACATAGAGGCCCAGTCGTAATTCAAGGGATAACTCCAGCATTAGTCACCGCATGACTGCAATAGATCTAGGGTATTAACACGTTGCCACTTAATTATGATTTGGATAGTTTCCGTTGTTTTGTTGCTTTCTCTCTTTTATAATTTTAATCTGTTCCGTAAAATTTCAAAAGCATCTGATGGCGTAATCGAAAACACCAAACTGCATCGTGTGATTGATCAGGTTGGTAAATCTGGATCCGCTCTTCCAGATCTAAGCATAAGCCTAACCAACCTGGCGGCTAGCAATTTGTTGTCAGTAGATTCATTCTTGAAATCCACTACTGAACTTCAAGAGATTTTGAATGGCTCTACCACGGGGTTTCATAAAATGGATCAGCTGGGTCAACAAAATATTGTCAATATAAGAACCCGAATTGATGAGCTTCAAGGCTTTATTGAGTCGATCGAGGAACTAAATGAACATAATAGATCTGTGACGGAAACGGTTTCACTTCTTGAAGACATTTCTTCGCAAACTTCAATCTTGGCCCTAAATGCTTCCGTCGAGGCTGCCCGTGCTGGAAGCCATGGAACAGGATTTGCAGTTATTGCCAAGTCGGTCAGGGAGCTTGCTACTAAGAGCTTAAAAGCCTCGGAGTCTATTAAGGAGCTAACGAATCAGTCGAAGAAGCAGGGAGAGCAAATAGCCCAGGGTGTTTCGCAGAGTTCGAGTGCTTTGGAAGAAATTTTTGAGAGCATTAATCAAATCATTCACTCTTTGAAAGAGGGGCTAGGTGCCTTTGAGGCAAATGCTAAAATAGTAGATACAATCGTTGAGAGTGCAAACAACCTCGATCACACAGTACAAAGAAATCTGAGCGCGGTAAGGGAGTCATCCCATATCGGCGCAAAATTGGGCGTGCATCTCGATGATCTGTACAGAGAGTCTGACTATGAAAATGAGCGCAGTGAATCGAAGCATGAATTTATTAAGCCGGAACATGTTTTCCATTTCAACTTCACGAATACACTTCCAGCACTTTACAAATTACACGGTGTTTTGGAGAAAAACCTAAGTTTCCCACTTTCTCAGGATGCTCAAATAAAACCTGAAGATGTTTACAATGAACTTCTATCTACCATCGATCGATTCCAAAAAGCAATCTCGATTAGCGATATTGGAATTGAAAGAAAGGAGGGAAAGATAAAGCCGATGGATGTGCTTAAACTGTCTGTGCTATTTTGTGAAATGATCCAGAAGAGTTCAGGAGTTGAAATGCTCGATAAACAACTGGTCATTCAGTACTCAAATTGGAAGCATGGTAGGAAAATCACTTCTAGCGACGTTCTCTCTCTGGTTAATTATTTCAGCTCAATTATCGGTAGGAAATAAATCAGCAGAAAAAAAGCCCTGACATAACAATGTCAGGGCTTTGATTTACTTTTAGTTGATTGGAATTACATCATTCCACCCATTCCTCCCCCTGGAGGCATTGGAGGCATTGCAGCACCTTCTGGCTCTGGCTCATCTGCCACCACACATTCTGTGGTAAGTAGGAGAGCGGCAATAGACGCTGCGTTTTCTAGCGCAAGTCTTGTCACTTTCGTTGGATCAATAATTCCTGCTCCAAACATGTTGACATACGTTCCATTTGCAGCATTGTATCCGTAGTCAGTCTTTCCAGCCAATACTTCATTTACTACAACAGAAGCTTCACCACCAGCATTTTCAACGATGGTTCTAAGTGGAGATTCAATTGCAGCTCTCACTATAGCAACACCAGTATTCTGGTCAATATTTTCCAGTTCCATTTTGTCGAGGGCTTTGATTGCTCGAATCAAAGCAACTCCACCACCAGCAACAATTCCTTCCTGAACAGCAGCTCTGGTTGCGTGAAGAGCATCGTCTACTCTATCTTTCTTCTCCTTCATCTCAACCTCAGTTGCAGCGCCTATGTAAAGGATGGCAACTCCACCTGATAGCTTAGCAAGCCTTTCTTGAAGCTTTTCTTTATCGTAATCTGAAGTAGTGTTCTCTATTTGCTGCTTAATCTGATTGATTCTAGCCTCAATGTCCTTCTTCTTTCCAGCACCATTAACAATAGTTGTGTTGTCTTTGTCAATGTTTACTTTCTCAGCTGTTCCAAGATAATCGATTGTTGCACTTTCGAGCTTGTAGCCTCTTTCTTCAGAGATCACAGTCCCGCCAGTCAGCATGGCGATATCCTCTAGCATTTCTTTTCTTCTGTCACCGAAACCTGGTGCTTTAACAGCAGCGATCTTGAGAGAACCTCTGATCTTGTTAACAACAAGAGTGGCAAGAGCTTCACCTTCTACATCTTCAGAAATGATTATCAATGGTTTGCCAGTCTGTGCAGTTGCTTCCAGAATTGGAAGAAGCTCCTTCATACTTGAGATCTTCTTGTCGTAGATCAAAATGTATGGACTTTCCAACTCTGCTTCCATTTTGTCTGTGTTGGTCACGAAATACGGAGAAAGATATCCTCTGTCAAATTGCATTCCTTCAACAGTTTTTACGTCTGTTTCTGTACCTTTTGCTTCTTCAACGGTGATTACTCCATCTTTTCCTACCTTCTCCATCGCGTTTGCGATCATTGCACCAATCTCTGCGTCGTTGTTTGCAGATACTGAAGCAACTTGTGCGATTTCTTCGTTGGTTTTGATTGCCTTAGACTGTTTTTGAAGGTTTTCAACTACCGCAGTAACTGCTTTGTCAATACCTCTTTTCAGATCCATCGGGTTTGCACCTGCAGCTACGTTTTTGATACCGTGACTGAAAATTGATTGAGTCAACACAGTTGCAGTTGTTGTACCATCTCCCGCATCGTCAGCAGTCTTAGAAGCAACTTCCTTTACAAGTTGAGCTCCCATATTTTCTATTGGCTCTTTAAGCTCAATCTCTTTTGCAACAGAAACACCATCTTTAGTTACGGTTGGTGCTCCAAATTTTTTGTCAAGAATTACATTTCGTCCCTTAGGACCTAGTGTTACTTTAACAGCGTCCGCTAGAATGTCAACACCTTTTTTGATGCTATCTCTTGCGTCTGTATTAAAGAATATCTCTTTTGCCATGATTTAAATGATTTTCAATTTTTAGAATATGATTTTTAAACGATACCGTAGATATCCGATTCTTTCATGATCAGATAATCCTTTCCTTCAATGGTAACTTCAGTACCTGAATATTTACCGTAAAGCACCTGGTCTCCGACTTTCACAACGATAGGTTCGTCTTTCGTACCAGTACCGGTGGCGACAATTTTGCCTTGCTGAGGTTTTTCCTTAGCAGTATCAGGTATAATAATACCGCTAGCTGTTTTTTCTTCAGCAGCCGCAGGTTCTACCAAAACCCTGTCGGCAAGTGGTTTGAAACTTAATTTTGACATGTGTTAAACGTTTATAGTTTAGTTTGAATTCAATTTGAATTTACCGATGATCATTAAGTATGCCAATCAAACTTTTGGGTCTTGTTTTGTCATGAATACTGACATTTTAACAGACAATGACGAAAAGTTTGTCGAACTGACCGTGAATTCATACTACTTCTGACATTTTGATCGTATTATTAGGTAGAAAATCTTGAAATGGAAAATTTAAAACACGATTGGCTGACAGAAGGCTTGATTGACTTTGAATACAAGAAATACATTCTTTTAGCTTACTTAAAGGATATTAGAAGTCGGTTTGATATGAATGAATTGTATCCCTTTGTGTCTGATCTGGTTTTCCATTACAGAAACATTCTGAAGGTCAAGGAAAGCAAGAAACTGATGTATGAAAATTTTCCCGAATCACTGTCCAAAGCTGACTTTCAAAAACTTCAGCTTGTTTATAAAAAGGTGGTGAAGGATGGAGAGGTGATGCAGGCCTTAGATGATATTATCACCTATGCCTTGCCGAAAATACAGTCTACGTTGGATGACGGAAAAGAGATCTATGAGTTCGTTGAGGAGAATATTGAAATTGTTCCTGTGGGGCTAACTGCCATTTATGAAAAGGAAGGCTACTTGTTTATTAATCAAGATAATGCAAGCGATGTATCCGTTTATCGCTATGAAATTACACTGTTTGAGCATGCTGATGAAAAATACCGCAGCATGACTACTGAGTTTTTGATGAATGATATCAAGAACATTAGCAGAACCTTTGAAAAAATCAAAATTGATCTTACCAAGAAGTTTACTGAGTTACCGAATCCAGCCACTTACCTCGCGTTGAGTAGATTGAAATTCCCGCTGAACGAGACGATACTACCAGTAGCAAAGAGAATGCTTGTGAGAAGTATTTCTGTTTAGTTGCTTGCCGAATCAGTAGGAACTTCTTCACCCAAATTAATAAGGCCATCCTGTGCGCCATCCACTGCTGCAGGGAATGCTGGAGGCGGAGCTACTTGATTTTGCGCATTGTCTATATTAGGACTTGACAGTCCTTCCGCTTGCTCTGGGAGCACGAAGTTCGTAGAAATGGAGAGAACCAATAGAGCTATCGCAAATCCCCATGTTAATTTTTCAAGTAGATCTCCAGTCTTCTTAACACCCATTAGCTGGGTTGAACCAGAACCTCCGAATTGGCTGGAAAGACCCCCTCCTTTAGGGTTTTGTGCAAGCACAACAAGAATTAAAAGAATTGCAACAACTAGTATTATTGTGATTATTACTCCGTACATCTACTTGATCTTTGAAATTAAGTCCGCAAAGTAAGATTTTTTTTGGGGGAATTTCAAACTTAACACCTTATAGATTTCGATTGCTCTTTTTTTGTTGCCTTGATTTAGGTAGATCTCAGCTAAATACTCAGAGGCTAGCTCTTTATTCCAAGTGGCACTTTTAGTTGAGAGGTCGCCATCGCTCTTGGGCTTCTTGGCACCTTTTGATATGGAAGGATTTTCACTAATGAATTTTTCTATCAGCTTGTCTTGCTTTTTGGGGCGATCACTTTTTCCGTCAGGGTCATTTTTTTTTTTAGGAGAGACCTTCTTCGTAGTGTTCTTTTTCGTCGTCCCTTTTGTTGCGGTTTTGCGTGTCGCAGTTGCCTTAGTGGCACTTGGTTTCTTGGTTGAAGCGGGCTTTTTTGTTGTAGCCGCTTTCTTTGTAGCTGGCTTCTTGGTAGTGGTTTTTTTGACTTCCGCTTTCTTCGTCTTGGCTTGCTTAGCCTCAGTTTTCTTAACAGCTGGTTTCTTAACTGTGGCCTTTTTTACTGGATTTTCTGCTGCTTTTTCCTTTGTCTCCTCTTGGTGAGCAACCTCCTCGGTTGTTTTCTTAGCAGGGCTGACACCCTCTTTGTCTGCGATGTCTTTGTTTTCAACGTGAGCAGATTTCTCTTTTTCCGTAATCTTGTTAGCGTCCTCATCTGAATCTCCCCACATCTGGTCTTCCAACTTCTTGATGCTTGTCTCAGATAGTTTGTTCAAGCTTGATAACCTCTTCTCCCTCTCAAGACGCTTTTCCATTCTCTGCTCGCGTTTGATGTCTGATTCAATCTTCACCTCTCTTGCTGGATCAATTTCAAGAGGTGTTTCAACTTCCGGTACAATCGCATCTGGGAGCTGTTCTTTTTCGCTTTCTACAATTTTTGTAGGTTCTTGCTTTTGTAGATTTTTCAGCTTTTCTACGATGGCTTTTTCCATCTCATCTTCCTCTTCGGTATCCTCGTCTGTGAGACTCTTCTCCTCAGTAGAACTGGATTCCTCTAGCGGAGCTATGGTATCGATCGCTTCAGTAGGGGAATCGACTATTTCGTTTTCATTCTCTTCCTCTGTGTCCTTGTCCGATGGTTGTTCGGGCGGTTCAGAATCTTCAATCTTTTCCTCCTCGACAATTATCTCGGGTAAATCAGAATCATTTGATTCGGTGCTTGTCTCGGAAATTTCTGACTTAGATATCTCCTCGGTTTGGATTTCCTCTGTTTCCTTAGATTTAGCTTGTACTTCTGACGTTTTTTCTGCCTCTATTTCTTCGCTTGCCTTCCTAGGATCTTCTTCATCTTCCAATTGGTCTTGAAGAACCGCAAATTTTGATCTTGAGAATTTAAGGTCCTCTATGTCCTGTTCAAGCTCATCTAGGATTGCGTCCAGAGCACCTACTGGAATTCCTGGAATAAATAGCTTGTCATCGGTCGGAGCAACTGTGGTTAGCGCAGATCCATCTTTTTCTTGATTGGTGTCTGCAGTAGCCTGTGATCCACTCTCGGCGCTTTCTTGATGAACACCAGCAGTTGTCGTAGATGCAGTCTCAGGAACTTCAGTTTTTTGAGAAGGTGGTCGGGTTAGGAAAAGAAGATTGCCGCTGATGTATTTCTTAAGTAGTAGTCGATCGGTGGCATAAATGGCAGCAGAGGAAACTCTTTTTTTTGTGGCGGGTTCGTTAAGGATGGCACTTCCTTTGGCTAAAAGGAGTCGAGCACTTTGAAAATAGGGTGATTCAGCAACGATTGCCTCCAATTGATCAAGATGATCGGAAGTAAGAGATGCAGGATCTCTGATATAGTCGATTAACTCGTTCCTATTCACAGGCTTATAGGGTTGTTATTAGAAGGTGTAATGCTAAAATTAAGCAAAATCACCAATTTGCCACCGACGCGTTGAAGATATCCAGTATGATTTGGTCGAATATTTCCTCTACAAATGCCTCTTCGTTGGAGGAAAGGTCAATTGTGTTATCATAATCCCTGAAAAACGAGAAATTTTGGTCAAAATCATAGGTGGGATCCTTAAGGTTGACGTAGGTGGCATTGATAGTAATCGTGATTCGTGAAAGAGCCGCAAAGTCAACACCGTCATTTTGATCAGAAGCAGTTGCTGCCACAGGTGTAACCGTATAATTTGAGATAAATCCGTCGACTTGAAGATCCCCATTTGAATCCACTAGCTCCAAACTAGTGTTTTGCTGAAAATAATCTTTTAGACTTTCCGTGAACAAAACACTCATATTTGAAGGCCCAAGAGGAGCGTTGTTGTAAAACGTCTGAATTGATATGGTCTTGATATCGTCCGAAATAGACGCCCCCGTAAAGGAATAAACCCCACAATTGGTCAAGCTCCCTAAAGCCATAAGTAGGATGACAAAGCTATAATTTCTCAATTTCATACTGCTTTATCTTTCTGTACAAAGTTCGTTCCGATATACCCAGGTCCTCTGCGGCATATTTCCTTTTGTTGTTGTTTTTTCTAAGCGCTCGTAAAATCATCTCCTTCTCTTTCCTTTCTAGCAGAAGAGAATCTTCAAACTCCGTTTCGTGCGTAATATCTTCTACTTCTTCGTCAAAGCTCTCCTCATTTTGAGAAATTACAAGGGTAGGAGTTTCGGTATTCGAGCTGGTCTCTTCCAGCATTGATGGAGTAGTTTCTTTAGCTGAAAACAGATTTTTGTGTTCCTCAAGAATCTCTTTTTCACTTTCGTTTCCGTCTAGCATCTTAAAGACCAATTTCTTCAGATCTGCCATGTCCGCTTTCATATCAAACAAAACCTTGTATAAGATATCCCTTTCAGTGAAATTGTCTTGTGACTCGGCTTTGTCGATAAGGGCAGGGAGATTGCTGCCTGATCGCGGAAGATAGGTTTCTAGATTGCCAGCATTTACTTCTCGATCCACACTCAAGATGCTCATCTGCTCAGCTAAGTTCTTAAGTTGTCTGATGTTACCCGGGAACCGATGAGATTTTAAGTAGGTCTGTGCATCAGAAGTTAACTTGATAGGATCTGTTTTGTAATTCTCAGCAAAATCGTACGCGAATTTTCTAAATAGAAGAATGACATCATCGTCTCGTTCTCTCAAGGAAGGCACATAAATAGGGACGGTACTTAATCGATAAAATAGATCTTCTCGGAATTTAGCTTTGTTTACGGCCTCCAGCAGGTTTACGTTAGTAGCTGCAATGACACGCACGTTGGTCTTAAGCACCTTCGAAGAACCCACTTTTATAAACTCTCCGTTTTCCAATACCCTGAGAAGTCTCGCCTGCGTACTTTGAGGCATTTCCCCAATTTCATCCAAGAAAATAGTGCCACCGTCTGTTACCTCGAAGTATCCTTTTCTGGATTCAAGTGCTCCTGTAAATGCTCCTTTCTCATGTCCGAAGAGCTCAGAGTCAATGGTCCCTTCAGGAATGGCTCCACAGTTGATGGCAATGAATTGTCCGTGCTTACGGTGAGATAAACTGTGTATGATCTTTGAGAAAGATTCTTTTCCCGAGCCGCTCTCACCAGTAATCAAAACACTCATGTCCGTTGGCGCTACTTGCATCGCTACACGAATGGCATTATTGAGCTTTGGTGAATTGCCTACAATCTCAAATCGTTGCTTTATAGCCTGAACTTCCGAATCTGTTTTTTGACTCATAATACATTACCAAATAACGTTCCGGCAGAACAATCGTGAACTAAAATATGTACGTAGGTGCCTTCAGGGTGGTCACCATCGAAGATAACAACCTTATTAGCTGAATTTCTTCCCTGCATTTGTTCCGCCGATTTTTTACTCTTCCCCTCAACTAACACCTTGAATGTTTTCCCAATATCTAATCTATTTCTTTCTAGCGAGGCTTCTTTTTGCCTACCCATTATCTCCTGCAACCGTCTCTTCTTAACCTCAAGAGGAATATCATCCTCGTATTTCTTGGCAGCAAGAGTGCCTGGCCGTTCAGAGTAATAGAACATGTAGGAGAAATCGTACTTCACATAGTCAATGAGGGAAAGTGTTTCTTGATGTTCTTCTTCCGTTTCCGAGCAAAATCCAGCAATCATATCAGAGCTGATTCCGCACTCATTTCCCAGGATGCTCCGTATCGAATTCACTCGATTGATGTACCATTCTCGATCATAGGTTCTGTTCATCATTTCCAACACTCTGGAATTACCACTTTGCGCTGGAAGATGAATATTCTTGCAAATATTCTCATGCTTCTTCATGGTGTAAAGCACTTCGTCTGTGATGTCCTTTGGGTGCGACGTAGAAAATCTAACTCTGAGATCTGGGTGAACTCGTGCAACCATTTCAAGCAGATGAGCAAAATTTACAACCTCTTCCTCTTCGCTTTTCTCCAGTCTTGCTTTGTTATTTTCAGCTGCTGACCATTTGTAAGAATCTACATTCTGACCTAAAAGCGTAACTTCTCGAAAACCTCTGTTAAATAGATCCATGGCTTCATCAACGATGGAATGAGGATCTCTGCTTCTTTCCCTGCCTCGCGTAAACGGAACCACGCAAAAGGAGCACATATTGTCACACCCACGCATAATGGAAATGTAGGCATTAACACCATTTGAATTTAACCGGACAGGGGAGATGTCGGCATACGTTTCTTCGCGAGAAAGGAACGTATTTATTCCCTTTTCACCCTCTTCAGCTTGCTTTACTAGTTTGGGTAAATCCCGGTAGGCATCAGGGCCTAGTACCAGATCGACGATTTTCTCATCTTCAAGGAGTTTGGTCTTAAGTCGCTCTGCCATGCAGCCTAGCACACCTACGGTCACGTCTCTATTCTTTTTCTTTATCCCACGAAAATAGTTGAGTCTATTGCGGATGGTTTGTTCGGCTTTCTCACGAATAGAGCAGGTATTGATCAGAATAACATCCGCCTGATCTGCACGAGATGTTGTTCCAAATCCCTCTTTTTTTAAAATGGAGGTAACTATTTCACTGTCAGAGAAGTTCATTTGACAGCCATAACTTTCTATGTAAAGTTTCTTGCTTCCAAATTTCTCCTCTCCCGATACTTTGAAATCACAAACCTCTGTACCCTTCTCGACCTCAACTAAATCAATATCTGCTATCAATCCCTGCATGACGCAAAGATAGAAACAGTTGTGACATTTTGTCAGCATTGATGCTTCGGAATTTCTAATTAGTTTAGTCAGAAAAAACAACTATGGCTTTGATTAAAGAAGTGAGAGGTTTCACACCCAAGTTTGGAAAAGATTGCTGGTTTGCGGAAAATGCAACGATAGTAGGGGAAGTGGAGCTTGGGGACAATTGCACTGTGTGGTTCAGCGCAGTTGTTCGCGGGGATGTTAATTTGATCAAGGTTGGAAATAACACCAACATTCAAGATAATGTGACCATTCATGGAACCTATGAGAAATCTTCCACCACCATCGGAAATAATGTAACCATAGGGCACAATGCCGTGGTGCATGGATGCACAATCGAAGATGATGTGCTGATCGGTATTGGAGCAATAATTTTGGACAATGCTGTGATCAAGTCTGGCTCAATAATTGGGGCTGGATCCGTGGTGCTTGCAGGGACCGTAGTTGAGAACAATATGGTGATTGGTGGAATTCCTGGCAAGAAACTCAAAGAGATTGATGAGGAAAACAGAAAAATGCAATCAAGAATAGCTTCAAGCTACAATATGTATGCTGGCTGGTTTAAAGAATCGTAACTATGAACTTTCTAACAAGAATCCTTCTTTCGTCTATTGCAGTTGTAATTGTATCCTATCTACTTCCTGGTATTTATGTGGATAGTTTTTTCGCTGCAATTGTAATTGCTGTGCTTTTGTCACTCCTAAACGTAACGGTAAAACCTCTGCTAATTATTTTCACAATTCCGCTCACAGTGCTTTCGCTTGGACTGTTCTTACTTGTGATAAATGCAGTAATCATTCTCATTGCCGATTCCATTATTCCAGGATTTCGAGTCGATGGATTTTGGTGGGCACTGATTTTTAGTTTGCTACTATCTCTCACAAACTCTCTCCTCGCAGATTTGAGTGGCAAAAAAGATCAAAAGAATAGAAGAATAGAGTAGTGCGGAGCTTAGAAATACACTGGACAGCCTTGATCTTTTCTCCAGTTTTTAAACTTACGTCTGTAAATGAGCATTATTTCATGTGATCCCTTCGAGTGATTCGACAACGCAGAGGTCGTTGCATCATAAGAGTATCCTACTCTAAAATTTTCATTGAGAATCATCTGCGCTAGAATCACCAGGGCATCTCCATTTCTGTAGGAGAGACCTGCATATGCAATTTCGTCAAAGATGACCGTCGCATTGAAATCCCAACTAAGTCTGTTTTGTTCTTGTGCCGTTACCAGGAAAGAGGGAGCTAATTTGATGTTTCTGTTGAGATCAAGTACCAGACCAGCTGTACCATAGTAATACCTGCTTGCTTTGGATTGAGTCGTTGTGCTTTCAACTTCGTACAGCTTATTCTCTATGATGTAGGGCACTGAAACTCCTATATAAAGTATAGGATTAGCAAAGTATATCCCAGTTCCAAAATTAGGGCTAAGACGGGTGGAGGCCGTGCTAAGTAATGGATCCTCGCTATTTAACACATTCAACTTGCTGAAATCAGCTCTTCTATTGTCAAAGCCTCCAGATAATCCCAAAGCGAGAATACCTGCGGAAGTTTTGATCTTGTAAGCGTAGCTGGTGTAGAGGGCGGTTTCTTCGTGAACACCAACCCGATCCTTTGTTACCATTAGTCCAGCTCCAATTTGATTTGAGAGAAACGAATTATGCACGGTCAATATTTGAGAGGTAGGAGCACCTTCGACATTGATCCACTGTTTCCTATGTATAAAAGTCGCAACAAAAAGATTGAGACTGCCCGCGTATGCAGGGTTCAGTGCCAAACCATTGAACATGTATGTCGACATCACTGGCCGTTGCTGCGCAAGCGATGTCGCACCGATTAATATCAAGAAAATATAGATAACAGCTTTTCTCATGTTTTAAAATTATCGAACTAATTCTAAATATCCTTGAATTACATCACTTCCGTCTCCTTTATCAATGAGATAGTAGTATGTACCCTCTGGAAGTTGACGTCCATTTCTTCCAATATTACTCTGTCCCTCGAACCTGGTCGTAACGTTGTCATAGTTATCTACTTTATAAACCAAGCTTCCAGCTCTGTTATAAATTTTTACCGAGTTGGCAGTGAAATAGTCCACGCAATCAATCAGGAAGAAATCGTTCATTCCATCATCGTTGGCAGAAACCCCGTTGTAAATAGTGACATTGGTAGTCATGTTGAATGAAGCAGAGTAGCTACAACCATTTCTTGCAGTGAATGAAACAGTGTATTCTCCAGGTGTTACATCGATAAGTTTAGCTTCCTCACTAATTAGATCGCCATTTGCATCTCTCCATTCATAATTTGTGGCCTTCAGTTGGCCAACAAACTGCTGTGTATTGGTAGTTTCATCAATGAAGACAGTGGCATCACCATCAAATTGATTCACTGCGCCATCCTCGGTTCTTAAACAAGCTGACTGCGAGAATACTACTTCGAATATTGGATCCTGAATTACATATTCAATGGTCACTGAAGAAAGCGCAGATTGACAGCCAGTTGAAAGGTTTGTTGCTTTGACTAGATAAGTGGCTGAATCAAGGTTGAATACTTCTGATCCTGTGGTATAAGGAGTCGTCAAATCATTCTCCTCGAACCATTCGAAGAGGAAGCCAGTTTGGTTACCATCGACATTTACGACGGCACTTCCGTTCGGTTCTGCACAGTTTATTCTATTGTTATTCACAATAATTAATGGATCGGATGGAGTAATCGCAGTGTTATCAATATTGAATACCTCGGTGGCAATACACCCAGTATTCACATCGGTTATGGAAACGATGTATGAACCTGCTTCAAGCGAATCAGCGAAGAATTGCGTGCTAATCACCGTGTTGGTGTCATCTAACCATTCGATATTCACTCCAGATACATTAGGAACATCTACTCGAGCAAACCCATCTTTCACATCAAAACAGACTGTCGCATGACGTTCAATATTAAGAGCGAATTCTGGACCAACGGTTCTATCAGGTATAATAAATGTCTCAACAGATTGACAGAACCTATCGGCTTTCTCAGCCAATACCACCGTGTAGGTATCTGCAGGCAAGTCAATCACACTGCTGCCAGTGAAGTCGGCAAATGCAGTGTCTGGATTGGTAGGTGCACCTATGAACCAATAGATGTCATAGTCAACTACAGTTAGCGATACCCCTGAAGTAGAGTTAAGCTGAAGGGTCATCTTTCCATTTGGATTAATACAATTGGTGACAGATGAAGTGTTTACGCTAAAATTAGCGTCTCTAGGCTCGTCTTCTATTTTTCCTAAATAGGTACCCACACAACCTGTGGCATTATCTTGTACACTTACTGTGTAATCGCCACCTGGAATACCGGAGACTTCTGCAGTTGTTTCCCCAACCAACGTACCATTTCCACCAATCGCTGCATCGGTGAGCGGTGTAGTTGTTCCATCACCAATGTACCACTGGATGGTATATGTAGGGCTAGTTGGAATGCTTCCATCGGCAAGTTTGATCCACAGGAAGCCGTTGTAATTGTCAGGATCACAATTCCTGTTGTTGCCATCTGCCTTTTGGGTAGTAGTATTTATTGGGTTATTGGAAAGAATCTTTGGAAGAACAAAATTTCCACCAACCTCTACCTCAAATGGATCCGTTTGACAGTCTAGAATAGTGTTTGTGCCTATTACATAATACGTACCACTGCTGGCGGTCGTGAATGGTGCTCCAAGTAGCCCTGTGAAAACAGGAGTTGGGGAACCTACCGTTGGATCTACATCGTAATACTCAAATGTATAATCAGCTACCACACCCGGACTAACTGAACTAACGGTAATGATTCCATCCGCTGGAGCGCAAGTAGTGGCGGCTGTTACCGTAATATCTTCAATAATTACTTCAGCCGGGGCATTAGGTACTATAAATTCTTCTATTGTCGTACACCCACTTGGCGTATATCCAACCAGTAGGGTATAAGTTCCTGTTGCAAGACCTGATATAGTAGATGAACTGGCACCTATGATAGGGCTTCCAGTACCAGATCCTGTATGCCATTGGAAGGTATAATTCGTATTGGTATCATCAAACCCATCTGCTCTTGCAGTTAAAATTCCATTTGGAGTCCCAGCCGCAGAGCAGGTGGAGTCAGCAGCTGTCAAGGTAATTCGAACATCGGGTAAAATCAGATCCTCCACGAGATCAAAGAAGATCGGATCAGATTCACAATTGGAATTTGTTTTTCGAACTAATGCATAGTACGAACCGGCTCCTAATCCTTCAACGAATAGGTCGTTAGGAATAGTACCTGTAGTTCCTGTGAGGATATTTCCAGGAGAGGTGTAAACTTCGACGGAATAAACGCCATCGATAACCATTTGAGCAGAATCAATGGTTACGCCATCAAACAAGACTTCAGTCACAGCGAAACTTCCATTATCTACACAATAGCTTACGTTGTCAAGGCTGTACTCCGTAATGAATAGTTCTTCGTCTACTCGAGGCACGTTGTAAGATATACTTGAGCTACAACCCGTGTTCGTATTGTTTACAGTGATGGTATAATTTCCTTCCGGAACATTCGAAAGGGTTGCTTCAGTGTCCGTAACTCCACCAAACTGAGCGGAGACATTCACGCCAGCAAAGTCATCAGCGGTCCACTGGAAGGTAAGGAACGCTTCGGTATGATCAAACTTTGAATCAACAATCACTTCCAAACCTCCGATTTGTTCTCCACCACCACAATCAGCATTTGGCGTAATTGCTACTAATCCGATTTGCGGAGTTCTGATAGAGTCTGGAATGTTGATTATTGCCGTTGCGGCGAAGCATCCTTTAATAGTGTTTTCAACTGTAACGTAATAGTCATCTGCTGCAAGCGTATTCAACAAAATCTGTGGAGAGCCATTGTTTGTGAATGTTGCTAATGGCGCAGCTACAGCAGAACCTTGTCTGATTATTATTTCATAGTCGTTCAAAGTTCCTGGTACATCAGCATCCAAAATATCAATTACTCCGCTTGTGCCAACACAAAGCGTGTCGGGAAGAACTCTTCCTAAAATATCAGCTACTTCTAGTATAGGCACGTTTTCCATTGAACCAACATTGAATGTAGCGATCTGTGTACACCCAATATTGCCAACCCCTGCATTATCCTTCGTAACAAAGACGGTGTAGTCTCCTGTACTCAACCCTTGAAGGGTCAGAATGTCTCCGCCAACGACTGCATCGCCAACATTAGCACCGCTTGCAGTACCTAGATCGTCATGCAAGAAGTCAGGGTCTGTAATTCCTGGGGCAACTGCATATGCATTTCTATACCATTCTACGGAATAGTCTCCTAAAGTTGCACCAGCCCCATCTTCTGTTATTGAGATAGCCATCTGGCCATCGCCAACAAAAAGTGTGTTGTCGCAATAGGTATCGAGCATAGAGGGCGCAACAATTTTGGTAATGGCGATATCTTTTGTTTCATCTGTAATGTCGAATGCAGTTACTTGGGAGTCGACTGCGGTTGGGCAGCCGTTTGTATTTGAGTTGATAACAACTGTATAGCTGTCTCCTATGAGTCCAAAGGCATTAGCTGCCCCTATTGAAGCCGTAGTTGTGATATCATTATTTGCCATAGCGGCAGTGTTGACCGCTCCGTTACCAGTTGCTCCATCAATGGACCAAGTATCCTGAATATCAGC